>Ga0265780_10000529_pt1 | contig 59015 bp, 66 predicted proteins | sample P1T30metagenome_FD_192432 | JGI IMG/M metagenome (GOLD analysis project Ga0265780, IMG submission 192432) | Plant litter microbial communities from East Loma Ridge, Irvine, California - P1 T30 | ecosystem: Environmental > Terrestrial > Plant litter > Unclassified | place: USA: California... | reverse complement strand
GCGCCTGCTCTTGGGCCTCTGTGGCGGAATTGGTAGACGCACTTGACTCAAAATCAAGCGCCGTAAGGCGTGCCGGTTCGATTCCGGCCGGAGGCACCAGCCAAGAGCAGCGCATCACCCCGCATCACGCAGTTTCTTCTGTACTTTCAAGCACTTAGCGCCTACGGGCGCGGGTCTTAACTTCTACTAAATCCCTCCTTTTACCGCATAATTCAGTGTTGAGTTACGCACGATTTACGCACACAATTACGCATCTTATCGAATGAGGTGTGCATGGCGTCGATCGCGAAACTTGGCAAGGGCTGGCGCGCCCAGGTCGCCATCAAGGACGTGCGGGAATCGAAAGTGTTCGCTACTAAGGCCGAAGCTGTCAACTGGGCCGCGCGACGCGAAACCGAAATCCGTGATGGAGCCGCTACCGGCGTGCAAAAGGGGAAAACGCTGGACGACGCGTTCCGTAGGTATGAGAAGGAAGTGTCGGCTCATAAACGCGGGCACCGCCAGGAAGTACTCCGTATGGCTGCGATCGGACGCACGGTCATCGGCGGGGTCGCCCTGCAAGATATGAAGCTCGTCGACATCACCCCAGACGTACTTGGGAAATGGCGCGACCATCGGCTTATGGTCGACAAGGTGCTTGGGTCATCGGTCAATCGAGACCTAAATCTGCTTTCACACGTATTCGCTTCGGCCTCGAAGGAATGGAAGTGGATCGGCCGCTCGCCGACAACCGACGTTCGACGGCCAGCAGACCCTGCGCCCCGCGATCGCTTGTATAGCGATGACGAGATCGATCGCATCTGCTTCGCGCTCGGCTTTGACCAGGTGCAGATCGAACTTGCGACGACAGGCTACCAGCGCACGGCCGTCGCGTTTCTGTTTGCGATCGAGACGGCCATGCGCGCCGGCGAGATCTGCGGACTGACGACGGCGGATATCGTCGGTCGCACGGCGACGCTCCGACAAACGAAGAACGGCACCAAGCGCTCCGTCCCCTTGTCCCGACGAGCTATTGAGCTACTCGACCTCTTGCCTGAAGTTCCAGTCGAAGAGCCTATTTTTGCCATCACTGCCGCGTCCTTGGACGCATTGTTCCGCAAAGCCAAGTTGCGCGCCATGATTGATGACGGCACGTTCCACGACACTCGTCACCTTGCAATTACACGACTGGCCAAGAAGCTCAATGTTCTCGATCTTGCGCGGATGGTCGGCCATCGTGACTTACGCCAACTACAGATTTACTACAACGAAACGGCAGATTCGATCGCACAAAAGTTAGATTAAAACCAGTCAAACGTTGTACTTATACAACAAGCTCTGTAACGAAAAAGGGTATTCCCTCCTCAAAACTGAATTTTGAAGATAAATTAGACTTATCCACAATCCGGTGACATTGTGTGAGAATTGAGCATATTTAGTGTTTAAACGAGGTTTAACACTAGGTATAGTGGTTTATCTGTGGATAAGATTTTTCCGCCTACCCCGGATAATTTGACAAGTCAAGCGTTCACACGGAAAAAAAAATTCCGAGAAAATCCAGAACGTCAAACTTGATTTTGAGTATAGTAGTGGCAAGGGAATCAGAATTGCTGAATTTAGCAAGCAGTTCCCTCAGGGAATTACGTCGAGGAGTCCCTAGGAAAGAATCCTCGACGTAACAAATACAACTATCTACTTGTGCTATGACGGCTTTGACGAGCCGACAGAAGGGAGAGCAGCTAATAGAACGATCCAACCGACCAATCTACTACCTGCCCGAAGATTGTTGACGCAATCTTCTGGGCTCCATTCTATGTCATAAATTTGATGCACGTAACCCGTGTGTCTATTTGTTGACAAATAGGAGTCTATGATGTCTACGACTAAGCTTGATCATCGAGTTTTCCCGCTTAAAAAAAGCGACCTCCAGTACAACTACCCTGTCAGTACTTCGGGTAGCGACGACCCTTCCAAACGCAACGAACCAGACAGCAGCTTGCTCAACCGGCGTGAATGGTATGAGATGCTCTACTTCGTCAACAAATTCTCGAACACTCATGGCAAGTCTTCTGTTGGAGTAGCGAAAAAGGCTGAGCGGCTCATCCATAAGCACCTGCCATCGAACGTGCGCAGCCATGACAATGTTTCGAATTGGCTTGTAAACAACTGGAACACGTACGGCGACGTACCGCTCTAACTTAGAGCACGGTGGCCGGGCAGAACTGCCCGACCACCATTTCATACAGTCGAACAACAATAGGAGCCAGTGTGAACACTTTGCCACAACCGCAGCCGATTCAGGACCATGCTCACTCCCGCATTAAAGATGCCGCACGGCTTCGTGCTGATATCGCTCGTCACATGCAGCCTTTTTGGTCACCTCATGCAATTAACGAAAATGTATTTTCAGGTGACTCTAACGTCGCGTTTTGCCCGATCGAGGACGGAGATTACTTTCAGCTGAAGTACGCTGGCTTGACCATCAGGATGGTGATTGTGGTTGGGCTAGACGATGTCCAAGCTGTCGCGAAAGTCCAATGCTTCCATATGTACAATCGGACTGGCGAGCCTAAGTCCACGCTGTTGGGCGAGTTTACGATTAATGCGCAAGGCCTTACGAATCTGACGCAACTTGGCGGGCGAATGCTTTATACCCAAACATCTGCAGATTTGATAGCTGCTCATTTCTTTGCGAAAGCTTTTGAGAACAACGTCAAAGTTTAACGGTCAGCTGGGGACCGAGGTGTGAGTCCAGGATTGTGATTCCTGTTGTCGTGGGTTCGAGCCCCATCAGCCACCCCAAAAAATTCGTAGTAAGATCAGAGGGTTACATGCTTTAGGCTTGTAGCCCTTTTTTCTTTTGGAAGATGGATTCCAAATTTTGGAAGATCCGTAAGTAGATTTAGCCTTGCATCTCCGCAAAACTAACTGGAACTTGCAATCCTGACATGCCTGTATACAAGTATTTACCTCAAGAATATCTTGAAGGTTTCTTCCAGCGAGGAAGCCTCAAAATTGGTACGCTGCATGAGTACCGACAAATCGAAAGATACGGCACAGCGATCGGAGATGATGGTGAAGGAACCAGCAGAACGAGATTTAACATTGATGGCGGTGGACTTGTAGATTTGGACGGTGATGCTCCCGAAGCTAAGTTTTTGCGCACCTTCATTGATGTTCCTCCGCGTAGCAACGTGAAGTTACAATTACACCCAGATACTCAGCTCGTTTATGTAGATGATTCGCCCGATGCTTACATTTTCTGCACTACAAGCGAGTTCAGTCCTGAGGTCATGAAAGAGTTTGGTGGCGCATGTTTTGAGATCATTCACCCGGAAAAATTCTTCGACGCGGTCTCACGAGTTATCAGGCATCACGGCAAGCTACGATTTAATCAGCCAATTCGCTACCGAGATCGGGAGACATTTTGGTTGAAACCTCATAATGTAAACCCAGCATTAATCAAAGATTTGCGTTATGCATATCAAAAGGAAGTGCGTGCGCTGTGGAAGCCCAAGATTAAATCAATCCAGCCCTTGTTTGTAGATGTTCCCGACGCAGTCAAATATTGCCGTACTGTAGCATAACGGCAATGCAACATCGTTCGCACCGATGATGCATCATAGTGTTCAGCTATAGAGATTATGTCTAACAACAAAACCTCCGCCAAAAACTACGCCCCTAAATCGTACGTAAGACAAGCCGACCCACTTACCCTAGGAATTGACGCATTCGATCGGTGGAACAATGAGGCCCAGCACATTCTGGTCGGGATGAGCATCCAAGATGGATTGAGGCCACATCTCGCGAGTGCCTGCTTTCAGCTAGGAATGGAGCATAGCGTTGGCATTGTGATCTTGCTTGGGAAAAACATGGTCGCGTCTGCGCGCGCCTTATTCCGCTCTCAGTTCGAAGCATTTGTCCGGGGCTCATGGTTCTTTCACTGCGCGACGGATGTTCAGCTGGAAAATTTTGTCAACGATGTGCGAAGCGCAGTCCCAGATTTTACGTCACTCACGGCGGCATTAGACAAGAAGCTTCCCGGTTCAAAGTTAGGCAAGTTTCGAGAAGCCTCTTGGAAAACCTTGAACGATTACACGCATGGCGGGGCAATTCAAACTGGTCAGAGAATGATGACGGAGGTTACCCAATCAAATTATGACATCGCCGATGCCGTTTCACAGTTGGAAATAACCGCCCTTCTTGCTTGTCTCACTGCCTCTAGCATGGCCTTAGCAATGGGTCATGAAGACCTTGCTCTAGTAGTGGAGAAGAGGTTTGACGAAATCTTCCCAAGAGGTGGGTAATGCTTTGTAAGCCGACCCCGGCGTTACTAATCCGACCGCTGTCAGGCCTCTATTTTGATTTATCGATGATCCGCAATAGTTAAGAAACTTAAGCTTGGGGAAGTTACACCAAAAATCTGCCAACCATGCGGCCTTGCGCGTATTTCCCCCTCCAGAAAATCCACCGCAGAGCCTGTGCGAACTGCACTATCCACGCGGACTCAAGTTACTTTTTGGAGCGGATTAATAGGTTTGACCGCTACCGCTCGAATTTCACTGACCATTCTTGAATGTAGGCTGGCCCCTTATCTCCCTGAGGGCGCTCCTCCCCCTTGAGCAGCATGCCGGCGCCATGCATCGTGGTCAGCCGAGCTTCGTGCAGGATGGGAATTAGCGGATCCCCGACTTGGCTCTTCGGATCGGTAACGCTGGCCTGGATAGTGCCGCCCATACCGTAAACGCGTAGCTCGCCCTCAACGGGCACCGCACTGGCAATCTGGTGATCGGACATGCGCTGGCCGCGCTCCCGGAGACGTTTGACTTTCGCTTGCATCGGTCGAGTGTAGCACCGTTGAGCAGGATCAAAGCTGGCCGCCGGCAGCGTGATACCGTCGTGCCATGGACAGACGAAAGAACCGATTAGCGGCAGTTCAGGTCGACCTGGCTGTGAACGTGGCCGCCGTGTTCGGGATGGGCGCCGGAGTACGGGTGCTGCACGCCGAGGGCATCGCGTCCGCGATCGTGCAGCGAGTGATCATCGAGGGTGGACGTCGACGTGGGGATGGTCTTGCTGCTGCGCCTCCAGCTGCTCCAAGCGAGCTAGACGCTGGGCGCTAATCAGCTGGAGCGGGCTGTCGTCCTTCTCGTCGCGGTGGACTGTCATAACGTGCTGGCTTCCACTAGGCGCGTGGATATGGAAGTCCATCACTGCCTTATCGTCAATGCCCTGCAGGCATCGAACCGTTGTTCGAGACGCTCGTAGCGGCGCACGAGTCCTGCAATGTCTCCGGCGACGCCGAGAAGATCAGCAGAAGCCGTTGGCATAAGGCCCGGTCGCCCCAAGTCAACTTCAGGTCCGCTGGCAGCGGGTCGATGCTCGGTCGCGGTGGCGACTGATACTGTCCTTGCGGGGCAGCGCAGGCTGTCAACGCCAGTAAGCATGCGGCGCTGAGCGGCCGCAAGAGATTCAGCATGTTCTTTCTCCTTGTTGGATGCCATGTCGTCCTGGGCGCGCAGTTGCACGCGCAACTCATCTTCAGTGCGGCGCGCGAGCTCGGTCGCGAAGTCGAGCTGCTCTTTGCCCGCGGCAATAGCATCCGCGAATCCATCGTCATATTTCGCGTGGCCGTAATTGAGAATGCCGATCGAGCCCGCTACAGCCAGGCTGGACAGCAGGATCAGGGCGACACAGGCCCGTTCAATGGTCGTCATGGGATAGCTTTCATGACCTGGTCAGTCAGCGACCGCCTCTCGATGTAGCCGATGGCATCGCCGATCCGCTCGGTCTTGCGCCCGATGTTGACGCAGTCGGAAACACCGTCGACATCATCGAGGTCGGCGAAGCGGTTCAGGTTATTCACGTGCCAGAACCAGCCGGCGCCCAGAGCCGCGCCCATGTCCGTCGACAGCCAGGCGCCGATGGTGTCGCGCGAGAGGCCGAAGTAGTCCGCCACGGCGTTGTGGTTCGTGGTGCCGGTGATCTGCATCCACCCCGCCCCGCGCGTGCGCCAGCCGTCGCCGCTCTCCGGGCCGCGGTTGCCCATGCGGCTTGCGTAGGCGATGTTGGCGATCGCCTGCTGGTCGGCCGCGTGCGCGGAGTTGCGCCCGTACTGCTCGGCCTGCGCCGACGTAAAGCGGGTGAGCGTCTTCGTGTTGAACCTGGCCAGGATAGCGGACGGCACGTAGTTCAGGTTCTCGCGCTTGCGCGTGAAGCCCCCGCTTTCGTGCGCCACCTGAGCGAGGAAGTGCGCCAGGCGCCGGCGGGTGTTAATCCCGAATCGCTCGACGGCCGGCTGCAGAGCATTGGCGACGATAGCCGCATTCGCACCACATTGCGGTGCCACACGGCGGATCATGTCGGCAGTGACGATCATGGCTGACCTCGCACGTCGCGCACCACTTCGGCGATCGTCGCCGCCTTGGTCTTCTCGATATAGTTGAATAGCCACCGCACGATAGCCCAGCCTGGTAGGCCACAGGTGAACACCAAACCAATCATCCCGACTAGGCCGAATGGCGAATGTACCCATGATTGAAGCCCATAATGCTGAATAACGGCAGCGCCGCCACATACCGATGACACGACCGTGCAGATCAAGCCCACAGCCCATTCCCTCGGGCTGCGCGGTGTCATGATGCACATGACCACTACCGATACCAGGCCCGCGCCGATCGCCGCGATACCGACGAGCCCTCCTAACAACTTCCAGCCAAGCGCCACGGCGGCAGTGCCGGAAATTGGTTCGCTCATTGATTCTTCTCTCTTCGTCAGCAGTGATCCGGCGCATGGCCGGGGAGCACTTAGTGTCGCGCTGACGTTGTCTCATTTCTCGGAAGAATGAGACTGAATGCTATGCAGCTAGCTGATGTGGAATATCGGCACCAGGATCGCCACGGGAGAGCAGCGTTAGCGTGCTGGCCAGCGTGCCGGGCGAGTATCGCCAAGGGTCAGGGATGCCGAGCGCGGCGGCCACCGCCTCGGAGCAAAACCAGCGCTGTTGCGACTGCGGCACTGGTGCCAACACGAACTGCAGGTTTCCCAGCAGGTCGTACTTCGCGCCGCGGTGTGCGACGAACCAGGCCTCGGCGCCCTGCTCCAGCTCGGGCGGCAGGTCGATCAGGATCCAGTTTGCCGTGTCGAAGTCGATCAGCTTGCTGCGCACGCCGCCGTCGGCGAACGATGCCGACCAGGCGCGGCCAGTCGACAGCACCAGCTCGACGTGCGAGAACTCGCTGCGCGTCCACCAGCGCACGATGCGGTTGTAAATGCCGGCGATGCCGGGCCGGGTGCCGCGGTAGAAGGCTGCCTTGAGGGTCATCAAATCACCATGCGATGGCCGCGATCTCTTCCGGCGTGCTGGCCGCTGCCAGCCGCGCCTTCAGTTCCTGCGAGTGATTGAAGTTCTCGGCGCCCTGGGCGGTCATCGAGGCGTACATGGCGCGGAAGGCGTCGGCGTCGGCCAGCGGCAGCATCGTCTTGTCGGTCGCCTTCCAGCCGCCGGGGAAGCCTTCCGGAAAGGCGGCGAACAGCGCAATATGGTGCGCCACGCCGTCCAGGTCCGAGCGGGACAATGGGTCACATGCGACCAACTTGCCTCCATGCGGGAATGCCGATGCGTTGGCCTCGGCGCGCCACTGGTCGATCTCAGCATTTTTCTCAATGCGCATGGTGTCGATATTGGGAGCGCATAGAGCGAACTCCTCTTCGGTCATGTCGCGGTAGACGGTCTCGCCGTCCTTCCATTCAGCTATGCGGCTCATATTTTCCTGACTCCATAAACCCGGATCAGCCCGGACGAAATTTGGGCGCCGTTCTCCGCCCGGATCCTGAAACCACTCACCGCCTGCCCGGTTTCGAGCGAGCAGCGGTTCGCGATACCAGTCATGCCTGTAACGCCGCGCCAGAACGCGCCATCCCAGATTGCCGTCTTGGCCACCTCGGTATTGACGCCGCGCACCTGCAGCAAACCGGCAATCTTGACGGCATCCGAGATCGTGCCCGTCGACATATTCATGCTGGTGGTCAGCGCGGTAGTCGCCGTGCTATTCGGGACGTTCGTGAGGTATGAGGCGGTGGTGACTGGGTTGCCGTCAGAGCAAAAATCGAAGACCGCGCGGCCACCGAGCTGCATGTGCGGGATATCGATGAAATACCAGTCGTGGCCAGTATCGAAGACGGTCGGCAGCGAGGCAATCGCTACCGAGCTCTCGATATTGACCCGCGCAATCAAGTCCGTTGCTCCCGGTACGGTCCCCGAGTCGCCATTGCGGTCGATCTGGACGATCAGCGCGTCACCGTTCGTGAACGGGTTCGCCATGCCATCGCTTGCGGCGCGCGCCCGGACGGTCAAGTTGCGATAGCCAGAGAGGATCGCGACGGCTGAGACGTCGAGAATCATCCATTTACTGGGGTCGCTCGACTTGATCAGCCGGATCGAGCCCTTCACCGTGCTGGTGACAGATTGAAGGTCAGTAAACACATTCGTCAGATCGGCCCCGCCGAACATCTGAATGTCCATGCGGAGGACCGTGGCGGTGCTCTGCCCGACGCTGTTCAGGCGAAGACGACCAACACCGGGATCGCCGTCGGCTGTTGCGCTGTCGAACAGGTACGGGAAGGAATAGGCGTTGCCAGAAGCGTAGGCGCTCATGTTGGCGGCCAAGGCATTTTCCTGCTGTGCGCGCAGCACCAGGTTATCAATCAACGACGCCATCTTGACGTCGAACGTCTGTTGATCGTCCAGCTGATTCGGCAGTTGGGCCGGATCGGTCAGGGCTGTGATCATCGGTTAAGCACTCCTTCAATTTGCAATGACATTTTCGAATTGCGGTGGCTGTCGATCACCTTCCGCAGGCTGCTAAATTTGCCGACCAGCATCGTGTCGCCTCGCACTGTCGACGCCAGGTAGACCAGTGTCTTTTGGCGCCGGCCACTAAGGTAATCTTCAAGCTCCTCCACGCGGTCGCTCTCGACCACTACGTCCACGCTCATGCGCTTGGAAAAGCCGCGGGGTATCGTGTCGCTGGTCCCGTCGGCGTAGAAGGTCGTCGATGAATAATCCTTTAGCTCGGTGCCGAGACCCATCATCGACCTACCAAACTCGACCACTGGGCCCTGCAAACACATGCCGCACTTCGGCACTCCACCCGGTTTCAGGATCGCGATAGTAACCAGGGCGTTTGCGAATACCGGCAACTTCAGCGTGAGGAACCAAGTACGCATTCGCAGTCGATTGAAGCACCAGCCAAAGAAGCTCGAACCTGATCGAGGCAGTATTAGGTTGCGCACCTCGCTGAAGACCAGGCCGCGCGTTGGGTGGGTCATCGAGACGCGCACCTCGCTAGCGTCCAGCGCGCCTGCGAACATGCCCTGGGTAATTGCCCGGGCCGAGACCACCGCGATGATCTCCTCGGGGTTGCTGGTCACCGTGCTGTTGCGATCATCGAACATCGCCCAGCGGTTAATCGCCGTGCGCTTGTTCCACCAGGCAGGGTCGGTGAGCGGCTTGCCGAGATTCGAGGCCTGCATCGACCAGTAGACGATCTTTGACACCGGGTCATAGACGGCTACATCCTTGGCGTAGGTCGTGGCCGCGCTGTACGGTGGCTCGACCATTGGGACGTTTGAATAGACCAGGCCGGCGGTGTTGCTGATCACGTCAGCGGCGCGAGTGACGGTGCCGCTGCCCGTCTTGATAGGGCTGGTGGCGTCGTCGAGCTCAATCTGCGGCAGCCCTATGCGCAGAGTGACGTCGACCACTGATCCGGCTGCGTAAGAGAAAATTACCTTATGGGACGTTCTGGCAGTATCTGGTTGCGCCATCGTGTGACGCACGATGATCCGGGATTTCGAGAGCGGTTTTGGCGTAAGTGGCGCCTGGACCTCTCCGGCCGCAGTCTGACCGCCGGCGGCGGTGCGCTCGGATATCTGCATACGCGGGTTAATCAAGCCCACAGGATCGCCGACGCTAGCAACAAACACACTTGCGGCCCAAGTCTCGCCAGGAGCCGCGTTCGTGGACACCACGGACTCAAAGCCAATCTGGTGCGTCCCGCCGGCCGTAGCTATGCCAGCGTATCGGATTTCCAGATATTCGATGCCATCTTCCACCCCGGTCGGCATCACAGTACGGACAATTCCGTTTATTCCATTAGCCTCCACACCCCAATAAGTTGGAGTGGTGCCGGGGGAGCCAGCTACCACTCCCTGCATCGTGTTGTTGCGGACGAAATTCGTTTTCGCCTGCGAATCGATGTCTGCATACGGAGCCTTCGACAGGTCGGCTGGATCGTAGGTGACAGCCAAAGTATCGGCCGGCACCTCGACAAGCGTGCCGGTCCGGTCGAAAACCCACTTGGGGGACGGCCGCGTGCAGGCCGCATCCCCCAGTGCTACTGGATCGACAATGATCATGCGATTACTTTCGTTGCAAATGGCTTCTCGCCGCTGAGAGCGTCATCCAGTGAGCTGGCTGTCTCCATCGTGTGCTTGGCGATCGAGTAGTTCTCCTGGCTGTTGGTTGTGCGCAGCAAGGCCACTTCCGCCCGCAGCGCGCGCACCTCGGCGACCAGCACCTCGTTCCCCTGCGCAGGACTGGCCAGGCGTCGCATCATGTCGTTGGTCTGGGTTGCGTTGAAAATGCGAGCAGCGCCGGTTGCTTCAAGCTCTGGCCCACGTTCGCCCACGATTCGCCAGCCGCCGGCGAAGTCGCCACCGGCAGCAAACCCGGGGATTTTCTTGCCCTTGTTCTTGTACTCGTCGGTGCTCTTCATCGCGTCTTCGATGGTGCCGAGCGACATACCGTCGGCCATACGGTCCATCCAGAACTTCAGGCCGCCAGCATCGGCCACACGGCCGAAAGTCGATTTGTACAGCGCCTTGACCTTCGCCTCAGGCGAGTTACCAATGGCGTTGACGATGTCTCCGATCGAAGTGCCAGCCGCTGCCTGGTCCTTCCAGAAGTCGAGGCCGGCCGCATCCGGACCGCGGCCCAGCGAAGTCTGGTACGCATCGCTGATCTTCGAGACTGCGGCATTGATCGGGTTTCCGCCAGCAGCAAGCATTGCCGACCGGAGAGCAAGGATCGCCTCCTGGATCGACATGCCGATGGTGCTCAACCCCTTCAGTTGATCGATCTGCTCCTGCTCGCGCTCGAGCATCTTGTCGTACGACGCCATCTGGTTTTCAAGGGTCTTCAGCGTCCGCTCCTCGGTGGAGAGGGCCGCATCGGAAATCGATGCCAGGTCGGCCATCGTGTTCCTGGTGGCGTAGAAGTCAGCCAGGTAGTCTTCCTGGCTGGCGAACTGGTTAGCCGCGTCCTGCGTCAGGGTGGTCAGGACCGCCTGCAACTTGTCCGAATCCGGCAGCATGCCACTCTTCTTGGCGATCGCCAGGAAGCTGCCCAGGTCAGCTTGGGCGCGCGCACGCTCCATCGCCTCGGCGCCCGGACCACGCATGCCGTCGATCGTACTGCGCAGGCTGTTGGACACCGCGCGGATCTTATTCGCGGCCTCGGTGTGGTTGGCGATCTGCGACTGCAGCGCCGCCCGCTCGCGGTCGACCACGCGCTGCAGGACGGAGAATGCGCTATCGACGTCACTCATCAAGCCGGAGGCAACCTGCTGCGCGGCCTGAAGTGCCGCCTGTTGCGCCGCTGTCGCCGCCTCGGTTGCGGCCGCTTCAGCCTGGAGCGACTGGATGCGGTCCCACAGGGGAAGATTGGTTTCGTGGATCGTGGCGCGTTCTTTCGCAAGCAGCTGCTCGCGGGTCATGGTCATCTCGTCGAGCCGATCCTGCAGGGACTTGCGCTCGTCGGCGATATCCTCGAGCGAGCGGCCCAGGGCCTCGATCGACGGATACACCGCGGCGAACGCTTCGGCGAGCGACATCAGGGAGGTGTACTGCTTGGCGCCGGCCTCGGTCGTCAGGTTCAAGCCCAGGATGACGTTCTTGAATTCGTCGCGGGTGTCCACCCAGGCAAGGCCCATGTCGCCCAGCTGGCCGATCACATGCTTCTGCACTGGCGCCAGCCGCTCCGCGTCCGTCAAGAACTCCTGGGCAAACGTGTTCGCCTGGTCGGCCAGCTCGCCGATCCCGCCAGACAGGCTGATCAGGCGCTCGCGGGCTGCCAGGCTGTCGAGGCCGGCAGCGCCGACCGTGCGACCGATGGACGCCATGATCGCGTCCAGGCCGGCGTAGTTCGACGCCACGCGAGCGAGCGTCTCGAGGTAGCCTTCGCCCACCTGCTGGAACTGCTCGAGGCCGGCGACGCCGTACGCGGCCAGGCTGTCACCAACCTTCGAGAAGACAGCCGACAATTCCTTCTGGATCTCGTCGTCCGTTTTGCCTTTCAGGCTCACCTTGCCGATGTCGACGACGTACTGGCTCAGCTGCGTATTGAAGCTGTCGGCGCCCAAGCCCAGGATCTGGCCTGCCTCGAACACGGTGTCGTACAGCGACATGAGCACGCTGCTGATCTGGCGATTGCCCTCGGCGCCCAGGGGCGAGGTCTTGGTGTCCGTCTTGTCGCTGCGGAACCAGCCGCCGTCTTTCTTGATGTCGGCATATTGCATCGCGGCCAGACTGCCAGAAGCGATGCTGGCGAAGTCAGTCTTGCCGAACGTGAAGCCGGTATCCTCGACGGTTTGCTTCCCGCCGAAGACACTGCCCAAGGCCTTGCCGATAAAGGTCTTCCCGATGACCGCACCGAGCGCTGCTCCCAGGGCCATGCCGAGGGGGCCACCGAGCAGCATGCCTACCTGGCTTGCACCCATACCAAGGTAAGCGCCACCCATGGCACCAGCGATGCCGCCGGCGAGCCCGCCACCAATGCCAATGCCTTTGGAGTCGAAGACACTCTTGTTGTATTCGGAGCCGAAGTCGCCGGTCACGCCTGTCGTGCGCACCAGGAGCGATGCGAACTGGCTGATGTTCGATTCGATATTGCGCAAGGCGATCAGCATGTCGTTGCTCACGCCGAGCGTATCCTGCGAGGACTGCTCGATCTGGGCCAGCGCGCGCGCGATCGAATCGCTCTTCGCGTTCGAGCCCAGCACCGTGCCGGTACCTTGCGCCTTCTGGCGCGACTCCGACAGGCTCACGCTGCTACCGCCCGACACGCCGCCGATGGCAACGCCCAGTCCGCCGACCACAGCCGCCATGGCGGCCATGCGACCGAACGCGGTATAGGGGTCGCCATTCCCTTGGTTGAGGACAGCGGCAATACCCTTCGGCACCAGCTCGGCCATCGTCATCGCCAGCTCGGCAGCATGGAAGACTTTCGACACTGTCATCAGCGCGGTGTAGCCGCGGCTCTGCTCGCCAAAGAAACCGGCAGCGGCACCGGCCATGTCGCCGTAGCCCTGCATGCGGTTTCTGGATTCTATCTCGCCGAGGCGCGAAAGGTCCTGCATGTACTCCATTTCGGTTTTCGCGCCTTTGGTGTAGGCCACCCGGGCATTTTCACGCTGCTCGTCGAACTGGGCCTGCCGCTTGCTGAAACCGTCGAGCGACGACGTCAGGTCCGTCAGTGCGGTGCCCGCGCTGCCGAACGATTCCCGCAGCGCTTCGCCGAAGGTCTGCGCGCGGGCCGGGTCAAGGAACGCGTCAAGCGATTCGGCCGCCTTGCGGCCAGCTTCCAGCGTGTCCACCTGCCCGAGCGCGGTTGCGCTGCGCTTCTTCGCCGCGATCAATTTTTCGAGATTCCCGATCTCGTCCAGCGTCATATTGGTGGATGCTTGCTGGGCAAGTTGCTCTTCCAGGCGCACGAGGCCAAGAGCCTCAATCTCACCTTTGGTCTTGCCGAAGGTGCGCGCCAAGTCTTCGTTGCGCTCAGCTTCGTTGATCGCATCCTGGATCGTCTTGACTGCCGCCGCAGCGTACTCCGTCCGAGTCTTGTTCCAGCTGGCGAGTCCTTCTTCGGCGCGCTTGTGCGATTCGATCAGCTCCAGATTTGTGACCTGCTCTTGAGCGAGGCTTTGCAGATGCGCGTACTGGATAGGAGTCACCTTCCCTTTCACAGCGGCCAGTTGCTCATTGAGCTTGATCTGCTCCAGCTGGCTTGCCTCAAGTGGGGCGCCAGCATTCACTTCGAGGTTAGTCTGCGCAATCTTCGCTTGGATGGCACGCGCCAAATTCTCATACGCATCGGCTTGCTTCGACTGCTCGTCTCCGCCCGAGGCGTATCCAAGCGTTTTCAACGGCGGCTCACTGCCACCTCCGGGAAGACCTGCATCAGCGGTTCGGTTCGAGATGCGTCTCAGGACAGCCTGCTCAAACAGGTTCGCAGGCTTATTCCATAGTTCCTCATACTTCTTATTCGCAGCATCCAGAACGCTATTGCGGTCAGCCATTACCTGCTGAAGTTCCTTTGTCGGGCTGCGGCCCTGTAATACCATTTTGGCGGCGTTGATTGGATTCGCGACCTCTGCCATTTTCTGAATTACTTTGACGTCTTCTGCCACAACACCAAAGCTGCCCGAGACAGTAGACATGATTCGCGGGATAAGCGCTGCCACATCAGCCACACGTGACAAGCCAACTGCCAAGTTGTCCGCCCATTTGCCGATCTCGCTCTTATTGATGAGATCATCCTCGGACTTCATGACGTCAGTAAATCCTTCGGCTAAGTCCGACATCGCCGGGAGAGCAGCGGAAACCATGGAGGCGAAAGCCTCCTCGGTGCGCTGGGCCAGGAAGCCGAACTTGTCCTGTAAGCCGGTGGCTTGGGTGACAGCTTCCGACGTGACGGACGAGAATTCGTCCACGCTTTCAGCCAGGTCATTGAAGAATGGCATCATGTCGACGCCGGCCTTGGTAAAGAGGTCCGTCACCAACGCTGTCTTACCGACGCCGTCTTCAAACTGCTGCAGGCTCTTGGCAGCATCAATCATTACCTCACCCGGGTCCCGCAACTTGCCGGCGCTATCGCGCGCCGATACGCCTAATGCGGTAAGCGCCTTCCCGACCTTGCTGGATTTTTCGTCGACCGTGGTCAAGCTTCGCGCAAACTTTGTCAGTATCGGGTCGACGCTACCAGCGAAGTCAACACCGAATACTTTGGCGACCTTCTGGATGCGGGACAAGCTCTCGACACTGGTGCCGATTTTCTGCGACAGGTCGTCCAACTCACCCATCGAATCGAGGACACCGACGACCTTGCTGCCCAAGGTCGCCAGCGACACTCCTGCAATCGCAAACGAGGTCACGTTGCCGATGGTCGACTGCAGGCCGGAGATGCGATCATTGAGACCGCCCACCTGGTTGGACAGGTTCTGTAGTGACTGGCCGTTCATCCGACGGAGCACGTCCGCAACGCTCTCGACCCTGCGCCGGCTTTCGGCGGCACCGTCGACAACCATTTCAATGAGAGCGCGTGGAGTAACCATCGTCCTAATCCTTAAGTCTTACGTTGGCGCGCCCACTCTTCCAGGCATGCTCGTTCCATCATTTGCGTCAGCAAGAACATGTGCTGACGAGGTTTCTTTTTCAGCCCGCGCATGCGCAAGCAGGTTTCGACACCGGGATAGTTCAGCCCGGTCGCGCCGCCCATGCTTGCGCTCCACTGGGTTTGGATCGATAGCCAGAAACCGAAGGCCTCCTCGTTCTCGGGCCAAAGCCAGTATTCGTCCTGCTGCGGTTCAAGGTCCTCCACCATCTGGAGCCCCATCGCAGCCAGGCCGTCGTTAGCATGCTCTGCCTCAGCTCGCTGAGTTCCCTCAAACTCGATTTGGCCGCGCGCCAACAGGCGCACGACCTCGGTTAGTTTTTTGCGGCGGCCGAGACCTGTTCCAGGTAGGAGTGCATAATCAGCACAGGCAGGCCGGCGTTTTCGAGCTGGGCGTCGAGCTGCTCGTTCGAGAACGGCACGGCGTTACCCGCCTCATCCAGCACGAGACCCCAGCCTTCAGCAACGCTCTTGACGAAGCCAGTGACCTCGCCCTTCTTGTCCTTCATGACCGCGTCGATTTCCTTTTGGGTCAAGCGCTTGCAGTGCAGGATGAAGTCGAAGTGCTCCGGCTTGCCGTCTTCGCCTGGGAGGGTGCCCTTGACCTGGACAGGCAGTTTGTTGCGCTTTTTCAGAATGAACGACATTTCGTTTCCTTTTCGGTTTAAGTAGTTGGTTACAGGCAGACGATGCGCCACTCGTCGTTGCCGTTGACCGGGACCAGGCGCAGATCGAAGCCGATCAGGCGATTGCCGTTGAGCTCGGACTTGCGTGGGTTGGTCAGCTGGACGGCTGGCGCGAAGATCAAGACCTTGTTGCCGGTAGCAGTGCCGATCGTGAAACCGAGACTTTGGGTATCGTTTGCCTTGACGGCCGCCATAAGCGTGGCTTCCTGGGCGGCGGTCAGCTCCATCTCCACCGTCGCGGTGGATTGACGATCAGCGATATCGACCGTCTCAGTGGTCAGCATCGCGCTGAAGTTAACCGTGTTGCCGAAGTTCAGCTCCAGGCCGGTGCTGTTGTAGACGGTGCCACCGGTCAGGGCGCCAGCCGCATAGGTCGGGCCCAGCGTGATGTCGATGACATTGGCCTTCGTCATCGCAACCGGTTTCTTCCACGGCGTGAACGTGCCGGTTGGATTTGGGGTTACGACCACGCCGCCGTCCAGCCCGGTCCATTCGAAGCGGAGCATCGGCCGCTCGCCGACTTTGGCAGCCAGCGTGCAATTGCCCATCGAGGCCAGGAGCTTGTGCACCAGGCCGTCATCGTAGTAGTACTGGGTGAGCGTCTTGAGTGCCGACGACACCGGCGTGTACTCGACACGGGCCGGGGCGGTCAGCGCGCCTTCGGCAACAGCGCAACCGAGCAGCAGCTGGCCCCAGGCCGGCGGCGTCGCCGCAGTGCCCGAGCCGGCCAGCTCGACCGAGTAGGACAGCTTCACGTTGGCAGGGCCAACCAGCTGCTCGCTGCCACCGAAGTAGCCACGGATCAGCGCACGGTCGATAGACTGGGCTTCGAGCGGGGTGATGGTCACTTCCGTCACCAGCACAGCATTTGCGGCACCGGTCGGCAGCGCGTCGGTGCCCGGCGTCGTTTCGACCTTCGCGGTCACGATAGTGTTCTTGATACGACGTGGCATCGCTTACTCCTGGTTTGGTTTGGCGGCCGGTTCCGGCTGCGGGTTGAGGTCGATCCACTCGCCGCTCGCGTCGTCAAAGCGCCACGAGCCGCCACCTGGTGGCAGAGGGATATCGCGAGCTGGTGTGGCGGCGACGGTTTTCTTTTCGAGGTCGGTATCGGTTTTCATATTCAGTTCAGGTTGCCGTCGTAGGTGCGGTGGTCAGCGGTATAGATCAGCCGCACCCACCCTGTTTTTTTGCCTTCTGCCGTGTTCTCCGCTTCCACGCCGATCAACTCCAGGTCGGACACAATGCCGCCCAGGGAAGGATTGACCGCCAACCGCGCGACCACTCGCTCGAGCAGCGGATCCACAGCGAGGTCGCCGCTTTCGTGGATGCTGCGCGCGTAGCACTCGACCGTGATCCGGGTCGACCAGTCGATCGGCGCGCCTGCGATCGTGCCGCGCTGCGGCAGCGCTTGCTCGAACTGGACACTGACTGCCTCGGTTTCCTGCTCAGGGAAGGCATAGGTCCGCGCCCTGTTGATCGACTTGCACACTGCCGGTTGCGTCTCCAGCTGGGCGACAACAGCAGCAACGATCTTGGAAAAGGACGTGCTCATTGCGTGCACCCCACGATCAAGGTGGTCATGCCTGTGCCGTCTGGGTGCGCCTCAACGATCAGGTATGGCACGCCCGCGATCGAGATCTGCTTGTCCACTGGGTCAGCCATGACGGCATTGGATGCCACCTGGACCGACGGGCTGGTGTTGGCCGCGCCAACGCCGAGCGAGTCCGTCGTGCTCGGCTTGCGGAAGATGCCGGGCACCAGCGCGCCGCCGATCCCCACCTGGACATTCGCCAGGTGGTTCAGCACCATGCTGTTGGCGACAGCTTCGAGGTTGGCGAAGTGCACGGCAGCGGCTTAGCGGATGACGCCGTCGAGCAGCACGACTGCGCTGGTCTCGGTGCCGCTCTTGGGTGCAGCAGCCGCGCCGACCAGGACGTTGTTCGTCGCGGTCTTGGTCAGGCGACGGGCGGTGTTGTCCCAGTAGACTTTCTCGCCAGTGGCGAGGGTGTCGGCCGTGACGGCGCCCAGAGTGAAGATGCCGTCGCGTACAGCTTCGACAGGCGTGGACTGGAGGGCGTCGTTCGTGGCGACACCGAAGATGGCGCCAACCAGTACGCCCTGGCCGCTGGTGAGGTTGTATGGCGCGGGTAGCGTGACGACGTTGCCGGGCTGGATGAAGTTCTTCATGGTGTGGTTTCCGTGATAGTTTTGACCGGGCCGGCTTACTCGCCAGCTCCCTTGTACAGGCCGCGGTGGTCGACCGCTTTAGCGGCGAAGTCGAGGCGGCACTTCCAGGTGACGCCATCGACTTCGAAGCCGGCTTCGCTCTCGATGACTGGGCCTTCTGCGCCGTCCAGGTAGCAGTACTCGACGGTGTCGACCTGGCTGTTGCTGCTGGCGAGATACCAAGCCGCCTCGCTGATCGAGTCGAGGATCGGCTCGACGATCGGCTCGACCGCAGTACGACCGCCAACGCGGAATTCGTTCACATCGCCCTGCTTGGCCGGCACGTAGTTTGAGCTGGTCAACTGGTAGGCGTCCTGCTCCAGCGAAGCTGGGACGATCAGGAAGTTTGGCGCCAGGTTCAGTTCCTCGTCCTGGAGGCCCTTCTGGAGGCGCATCGCCTTGCGACCCGCTTTCAGTCCAGCCAGTGCCAGCACCGAGCCGGTACCAGCGCCGCTATTCTTGTGGTCTGCATGGAACAATGCCTTGCCATCGCCCATCATTGGGTTGCCGGCCAGCTGGCTGTATACCAAGCGGTTTTCCAGGCGGCTGGAGCTCGCGCCGAATGCGGTGACCAGGCGCTCGAAGGCGCGCAGGTCGTCGTTAATAATGGCTTGGCGGGACAGCGACACCATGCGGCCGAAGGTCACCAGCTTGTAGCTGTCACCGCCGTCCTTCATGGTGCCGTACGTGAACTCGCCATGCTCATTGGTCTGGAGCAGGTTCGGCGCGGCCGACAGCTGGACGACATTGATATTCTTGAAGTCGGGAGCATTCGGTGCGCGGCGAGCCCACTGGGTGTAAGTGCCCATGTTTTCTTCGTAGCCTGCGCGCATACGCTTATTGGCGACGTTGGCGAACAGGTTGGCGAAGTCGCTGGTGCCATGCATACCCGAGCGGAAGTGCAGGATCTGTTGCGCCAGGCGCATACGGTCCATGCCACGCGTGTTGACGCCAGCCGATTCGAGGAATTCGCGGCCGATCTCCAGCAGGCCCATGCCACGGTACTGACGACCGTTGTCGGTCAGCTGCGCGCGGGAGTACACGCGGTGCATGATTGCTTCCTCCATGCCGGCCATGCGGGTCGCGTGTTCGTCGCCGACCAGCTGGACCCGGACGTTCTGGTGACCACCGCCAGCTGACGAGTTGCGCTCCAGCTGGTCAAGCACGGCGGCGCGTGCCTGGTCAACCGAGTTGCCGCTGCGGATCAGGCCGGCGGCCAGGTTGCTCACGCCGTGGCGGCCGCAGAGGTCGGTGATGTCGGCGGCGCGAGTGTTCGCCTCTTGGGCGGCGCGGGTGGCCGCGTCGTCGTTTGCAGGAGCGGCGGCTGGTGCTGCCGCTGGTGCCGGCGCTGGAGCAGGGTCGGCCGCCGAACGGGAGGCAGGTGCAGGCGCAGGATTCTGGGCGCCCGACTGGGTAGCAATGGTCATGTTGTCTTCCTGGTTGGATGGAGCGATTTGGGCGGGCGCCCGGGTGATGAATTCGCACGGCATGCCGTTGGCCGGCGCGCTGCGCGTGCTGGCTTCGGCATCAGCCGGGACGGTGACGAAACTGATTTCGAACGGCTGCCAGCGCACTGCGCGGTACAGGTCCATATTCACGCCGTCGGTTCGGTCGATTGCGCGGGTGATCTCGAAGGTCGTGATGTTGTAGCCGAACGAGATGGAGCGGATGATGCCGGCCTTGATGTCGGCGACGATGCCGGCCATCTCAGCACGGGTAGACAGGCGCAGCGTGGCGCGCCCTTCCCCGTTGGCGATAGTCCCGTTCAGGGCGATGCCGATGATCGACTGGACGCCACCGTGCATACGATGGTTGTCGATGACCTGGACGGTACCGGCCTCGAAGCGCGCCATGTCAACGGCTTCCGGCGTGACCGCCAGCTCTTCTTCGTACGGCTTGTCCGTCCACCAGTCGTAGCGACGAACACGCGAACCCGTCGTCCACACCACCTCAACGGTGTTGTCGGCTTCGTTGTAGGTGGTCGGCACCAGCTGCGCCTCGCGCGATAGCGAGGGCATGTTGCGCGGATCGGTAGCCGATCGAGTTTGCGGATTAGTGGTGGGCGTCGTCATGAAGCCCACTCTACGTATTGCACTGTCTCAATTCTCGGAAAACTGAGACAATTTTCGGGCCGTGCTATTTATCGCTGTTCGCCACGTGGTATCGGCCGTTCTCAAGCACGAGCTGCTTGGCCGGATAGGCTGGCGGACGCGGCTGAGCCTCGCCTGGAGTGCCAGCAGTTTTCGGGTCACCATGGCCTTGCGCGACCGTGGCAACCTGGTCGCGCACGATTGGGTTATCTGCAATCTTGATCATCAGGGGTCCACCTCATTAAACCAAGTCGATTTGTCGAACCGCTCGCCGTTCATGCAGGGAACTCGCGCAACCCAACGCCAGTCGGCCGGGGGATCTTCTCCGAGCCCACCAAGCTTTACGACCACGAACGTCCGCTCGACTCCATCTATCATGGCGACTTGGATGACGGGACCCTCCAACAGTTCCACCCCATACAGAAGAACTGTGACTGCATCTGCGTCCGCAGTGGTGTTACGGTCGGCGAGCTCGGCCGTAATGTCAGCCGCGTGGTAGCTGATCTCATCGCGGTCGAGATCCACCGTCCATTTTTCACCGACCTTGATTGGAACTTTCGCACTCATTTCGTTGAACCTCTCTCGTTTCCCACTACCTTCGAACACGACCACTCGGCTGCCGCTGCCCTCGAATATGACTAAGCGGCTACCGCTACTTTCAAACTTCACGATTCGCGCGGGCGAGATACTCCACACATCAATCAAACCTGGATTACGGCCCACCCTGAACAGGACGTCACCGCCGACAACGACCAGCGAGGAAGGCGCGACATGCAGCCGGCGCGACACGCGCATGCCGACGCTTCCGCCGCCCAGCGTCATCGCTGCAGCGGAGACCGGCAGCGTGTACTCGCCTGGCTTCATTGATGGGTTGTACTGCATGCCCACCTGACCGCCGGCCAGCACCAGGGACGCTGAAGCAACCGGCAGCCGCCGACCAGCGCGCAGCGTGACGCCCTTCCCGGCCACGGCCAGCACCGCCGGCTGAACGCCGAAGCGCCGCGAGACCAGCATGCGGGTCGGTCCGGCGAGCACGGCGAGTGCTGCAGGATCAACCCGCAAGCGCCGCGCTGCGCGCGTCGCGACCGGGCCGGCGGTCACCGCCAGCGCAGCCGGTGCCGCGCGCAGTCGGCGCGAAACCCGCATGCCGACCTGGCCGCCCGACACTCCCAAGGCCGCGCGCCCAACGCTCAATGAATATCCGGCGCCGAGGCTTGGGAGCCAGTCGTCGTCGTCCTCAGCAAACAAATTCCACGGATTCGCTGAAACTGCCGCCGCCTCATCGGCTGACAGCGCGCGGTCCCAGGCAAAGACCACGCCAACTTCCACGGCTCCCCTTGTCGCCGAAGGGGAACCAAGAATGATATCGTGCGGCTGGTCGAAATTCCCAGGCGTAAAATCCGCCTCCGCGACCACTACACCATTAATTGCCAGTCGTTGTTTTCCTGCCTCAGTAACGCTGACGACGCAATAAGACTCACCTACCGCATAGTCCGTTGGCGCGGCTACATGCTGCACGCCAATGCCTGTGTTCACTCGCATGCAAAAACGAGGGCGCGATCCGTCGCCCACGTAAACGCCGCCTGCATTCCATCCTTGAGCCGTCACGCACTCCAGTACCCTTGCATTAGATGCAATCAGAGTGCGAGGAATGACAATGATCGCCGTTGAATATCCAGTAGCGCTGGCGACAGCCGGACCATTAATGCGGTAGTTCGGGCTGCTGTTGTTTGCCAGCGCCCGCCCGTTCCGATTGATGATTGGAAGCCACGAACTGCCGGTTCCGTAAGCGTCTACAAATGTCGATGTGCCGTCCACCAGATTGACGGCAGGCCGTTGCGGATGAAGCGCGACCCGAAGCCCCCAAGATATCGGGTTTTCTCGATTAATCCGCAAAAGCCCCTGCGGCTGATGGCGCATCCCGGGCATATCAGCCCACCCGAGCTTGCAGGTACGATTCGACCGTTACCGCATTCGTCGCGTTTCCGTAAGCGATCGCGCGAGCATACATCACGCCTTCGCTCATCTTGACCGAGCCGCTCGACACGCCGCTCGCGCCAGAAGCGCCGCCGATCGTGAAGTAGTCGTACCACTTGGCGCCATCGTGCGAGGTTTGCAGCACCAGGGTAGCTGCGACAGTCGGTGCGCTGGCGCCGTTGGTGATCTTGTACGCCCACTCGCCACCAGCGAAGGTGCGAACGTCGACGGCGGCGCCCGCGATCGGAGTCGACGCTGCGGTGCCGGCCGGGACATTTGTCGGCGCCAGGATGGCGACCGCCTGTTTCGTGATCGCCATTATTCTTTCTCGCTTCCGTCTGGGTGAAACAACGCATCACCTACCTGCTGGGCGGTCAGCGGGTCAGGCTGCAGGCCGAGTGCGCACAGCGCGTCGGCGTTCGCCTGGGTAACTGCTCCAGCGCCGACGAATGCCTGCAGGGAGACCTGCACCAGTTGCGAGCCGATGCGCAACCGCCCCTGCTCGAGCAGCGGGCGCACGTGGCGCATATCCGGCTGGGCCTGGATGAAATCGATCAACTGGTTGCCCGCGATAATCCCGACCACATCGATGATCGTGCCGTAGCCGACCTCGCGGTCATTGCCACAGGTCCGGCCCGCCGACAGCAGCTGGGCCAGCGCCTGGCAGTCGCGCGCGGCCAACGCCTCGGCGCAGTCCGGCCGGGAGTGCGCTGCCTGGCGCAGCGCTGCTTGTTGTTCAGGGGTCATGGTCAGGTCAGCGTCAGGACACCGGTATCGGCGTCGAAGTCGAGCGTCAGGGTTTCGCCATCGGCCAGGGTGATGCTTGAGCCGTAATCGACGTAGCCGACCAGCGGCTTGCCGGCGGCGGTGTCGTTGTAGACCACGGCATAGCGCAGCGCGCCCACCGTGCCACCGGTGGCGGTAATGACCTCGTCGGCAATCGCCACCTTGGCCACGCCAGCGGCATCGGTCAGGGTGACGCCATCCAGCACATAGCCGCCAGCCGGGTATGCGCCACCGGTGATCTGGGTGATGTCGGCCAGCACGGCAGCGGTCGACGCTGGTGCGACATTCGTCAGCGCAGCCTTGAAGGCATGCGTCTCGAAGTTATGCGCGCCGCGCAGCACCGCCTTGGCGAACGATGGTACTTTTACTAAATTTGCCATATATGGCTGTCCTAAATTGAGTTGAGTGGCGTAGATCTACAGCGACGTTTTCCAGACTCACGCGGGCTGCGCCGTGTCATCGTCCTTACCTTTTTCCGGCGTTGGCAGATTCCCCCGCTGCATAAATAGCAACGTGTCGAGGATGCCCATCTCTTTCAGCTTGTCGATGTCGCCCTTGAGTTCGGCGAACACGACATCAGGGTCATACCCCCGCTGCCGGAGTTTTTCGCTGAAGCTAGACAGCCCGCCGCCGATCTCGGCCAGGTCGGCTTCCACGTCCTGCTTTGGGTTCACGTAATCCCATTTTGGCGGGCTGAAGTCGACCGCCTTGTCTGGCGTCCTGATCAGGCCAGCCAGGTACGCGTGCTCGACGAACGCGTCGTAGATCGGCACCAGCAGCTTGGGGATCAGGGTCAGCCACTGCATCTGGCTAACAGCGCGCCGGAAGTCCAGGATGCGTACGCGGGCGCTGCTGAAGTTCACCGCGCTCATGTCGCCAGTTAGCAGGTGGTACGGGACACCCATGCCGGATGCGATCAGGTGCAATGCGAATTTGACATATTCGACGTAGCCCGGCGCTGCCTTCGGTTCGACAACGGTGAAGCTCATCCCATTCGGCATGCCGAAGATCGCCCCGCCGCCCAGCTCGCCCAGGTCCCGCACGCCGCCATCCTGCTGCTCGGCGCCACCGCCCATGGCCGCTGGATTATCCATCGAGTTCATGTCGCCGCTGGCCAGGACAGACAGGCGGCTTTCCAAGTTCTTGCGCGCCAGCTCGGCATCTTCATACAGCTGCAGGTCGCGGACGCGCGGGATCACGGGCGACAGGCGGGAGAAGCCGCGCCCTTGCCCTGGCCGGGAAGGATTGAACAGGTGGATGATCTGGTTCGCCGGCACGCGCTGGCTCTGTGAGCGCCCGCGGGCGACGGCGATTTCGCCCGGGTGCTGATCCCACAGGTAGTAGGCAGCGACGGCGCCGAGCATGTCGTACTCGATCCCGTTGACGATCTGGTTACCGTTGAACGTTCCCGTGCGTGCACTGTCGAGCCAGTCGATCTCCAGCAGTTGGAGCTGGAGCGGCACCGGCAGGCCGTCCGACGCCCGCCGCGTGCGTTTGCGCACCAGCACCTCGCCGTCCTGCTCCATGGCCCAGTAAGCCGCCTTGGTCATGCCGAAGAAATCGAACCGGCCGTCAGCGTCACATACCTTGATCCAATCTTTCAGCAGCTTGCTGAGCCGGTCCTTCTCGGGCCCGGTCGGGCGCGGGATGATCCCCTCTCCTACTGTGGCCGCGACCAGGCCGTCCATGCCGGCCCAGATGTATGGGACGTTCTGCACCAGGGCTCGCGCCTTGACCCGCAGCGTACGGGCGTCGGCCTGGTGGTCGGCATTGGCGCTCGCACCGGCACGCCTTGGGCGCCACGTGTCGCGTGGGCTGGCCGCCTCGTACGCGCGCTGCAGCTGGCGTCGGGCGAAGTGCCGGGCAATGCCGGCATGCGGGTTCACATAACCGATCAGGCGGTCGATGATGTTGCGCATCAATCGCCCCTGTGCGTGGTGAAGCCGAATCGGAACACGCGCGGTCCGCGGTTCTGCAGACTGCCATTGAGGACGCGTGCCGCGTGGTCGCGCGCGGCGATCATTTCTGCCGTGCTTTGGTAGACGATGCTGCGGCCGTCGAACACCACCGACTTGGCGCCGGAGGCGATCGCGGCGTCCAGCGCGTCGAGGTCGTTTTGTGAGATAGCCATACGTTAACGGTAGCGGCCTGGCTGTCTCATTTCTCGGAAAACTGAGATTATTTCTTGCCGCCCGGGGTCTTGATGATCCTGTACACCGACGCCCGGCTGATGTCGAGGCGGCGCGCGACCTCGGTGGCGTTGCGTCCGTCGAACAGCCGCATGACCTCTTGTACGATCCGATCGCGCTCACCCTTCGGCCGGCGCGGGATATAGGTCTCGATGCCAGCGAACTCCCGCCGCGCCATCTGCTTAAGTTCTGCTGCGCGCCCGGTCATCTCTGGAAACTCGATTGCGATGAACTCGAAGATCTTGTCGATCAGGTCGGGGTCGTCAAGTATCGTCGTGATCACCACGGCCTCCCTATTGGCCGGCGCGGCTGGGGTGCTGGGATCGATTGCGGTTTCGGTTTCCATGGCTCTTGTGTTTGTAGTGGTGCTGCGGTTGGTACAGGTGCAATCGTGGTGGTGCCCGCATCTTCTGCTGCAGGTTCTTCGTCTTGCAGCGACTCGCTGAATAGGTCAGGTGTGACCGGGACGACCTTCTCGCGCACAAGCTGCCACTGGCTGGCGGTTTTCTTGTGCAGCCCCAGGTAGTGCGCGGCTGCGAGGTTGTAGACCATCAAGTCGCCGGCCTCGTTGCGGTCGTTCTTTTTCTTCTCCCAGACGCGCACCTTGCGGCCACGCTTCCAGACCGTGACGCTGTATTCGGCCGTCAGCTGGTCGTAGTACTCGTCCTGCAGCCCTTCGGGGAAGTGCGTCGCGCCTGGACCATCGGCCAGGTGGTAGCGGCTTGCGAGGTAGTCTTTCGCGGTGTCGGTGCCGATCAGCCACATCTTGGCGCCGTGCGGCATAACCTTGCCCATCCAGTTCACGTCGACGAGGGTGGGCTTGACGGCCAGGATCGGCTTGTTCGAGGTGGACGCGCCCTTGACCGCATAGATGTGACGGTGCTGGCGGGTGCGCGTGAAGTTGTACACCTCGTTGGTGTGGGCGCCACCCGAATCAATGAACACCGCTGCGACGCCGATCTCGCGCCCTCCCGCGTGCCGGTACTTCCCCTTGAGCAGCACGTCGAGCTTGTCCCACGTGGCCTGCTCGGTCGGCGATCCCCACACCACTTGGTAGTCGACGATCCAGTCTTCCATGCCCTCACCCCAGGCCACCACCTTCAGCTCGAGGCGGTCGTTCTGGGTGTCGACAGCGCCAGTCAGCAGCAGGCCTGCCATCGGCACTGTGCCGAGCTTGTAGCCACCCGCCCGCGCTTTCAGTTCGGATGCCTTGGTCTGTTCTTTCTTGCGCTCCCAGCAGCGTGCCAGGCGGGTGTTGTAGAACGTGATCATCAGTTCATCGCTGCCCTCGTCGAGCCGGGCGCGAGCCGCGCGGTACTCGAGCAGCAGCGTCTTCCATGGTACCCAGCCGTATGGCGCGAACATGCCGCTGATGACGAAGCTCTCGGTCTCGCCATCACCAGGCACGCCATCCGACCAGGCGCCACGTGCGTACATACGGCCCTTGTCAGTCTCCCGCATGAACGCACCGCATTCACAGCACGGGTAGATGGCCTCGCCGGCATCATCCTCCTGGAGCCGCTCGAAGACCATTGGCTGCGCGTGGCCGCAATGCACGCAATCGGCCAGCGCCTCGCGCTGGGTCCCCCGAATGAACAGGCCTTCGATGATCGAGCGCCCTGTTACCGTCGGGGAGCTGGGGAAGTAGCTCTTGCGGTTGCGCTCGAACGTGGTCTGGCGCGCCTTCGCCAAGGCGACGGGATCACCCTCGCCATTGACGTTGTTGTCCGCCCGATCAACCTCATCGAACAGCACGCGCCGCGCCGGGATCTCGGACAGGTTGGCGGCAGCGCCGGCCGTCACGATGTGCAGCGAGCCTCCGATATATTCCTTGGTGTCGAGCGTGTTGACCGAGTCGCGCGCGCGCGGCGCAGCGACACGCTCGCGCACCGGCTGCACCGCGGCGATGGTCTTGCTGACCCGGGCGCTGGTACGCTTGGCCAGCTTGCCCGTCGGCAGAATCCACAGGAAGTTCGCCGGCGACTGGTGCACCGAGCAACAGAACCAGTTCAAGCCAACCTGCGTCTTGAGCATCTGCGACGCACCCATCAGCGCGACCACCTTGCATGGGTGGTTGTCCGACAGCGCGCGCATCACCTCGCGCGCATGCGGGGTGCGCTCTGTGCGGTACTTGCCCGACTCGTTCGCTCCCGACTCTTTCGGGATGATCATATGCTGGTCGGCCCAGGCATCGACCGTCATGTTCGGGTCTGGCAGCAGCCCGCGCGCGATCGACGGGCGCAGGATGGTTGCTGCTGGCGTCAGGCCAATCATCCGGCGTGATCCTCCAGCTGCACATCCAGGCGTTCACTGAACGCGTGGGCCATGCTTTCCAGCAGGGCGCGCATCTCGCGCTCGATCACGTCCTCGCACTCCTCGGCGGTACGCAACGGCGCCACGTCGGCAGCGATACGGCGGGCGCAGTTCATCAGCCCATCGCGCAGCGCGCGCGCCGCTTCGAATGCAGCAGCGTCGACGTCGGCCTTGAGCAGGAACTGCCCGGACATCTCGGCCAGCTTGATCTCCGCAGCCGTGGCCTCCGCTGCCTCCCGGCGTGCGCGGCTCGTATCGTAGCCTGGGATCTTCGCCGGCTTGGCTTCAGTCTCCACACCTCCCGCACCCGCCGGGATGCTGGCAGGCGCCTCATTCGCCATGGGGGCAGGTCGCTGGGCGTTCGCGCGCGGGCGGGTGTGTTTCTGGTACAGGTGCGTCGCGTAGTCCGGGTCGACCTTCCCGTCGGTCACCGGGATGCCGCACCTGGTCACCGCGTCGTACGCGGACTGGCGCGAGATGCCCACCAGCTTGGCCCACTCGGCGATGGTTGTCAGGTTTTGCGTCATGTCGATTCGTTGTCAGGTCGTTTGTCAGGAAATGTATTTTTGGTCCGCTAGCGCGATGACGGGGCCTGAATTACCCTTGCTTGCCCTACCCCAGGAAGAACCTAACCCCCGGGGAGGGGGGCTGGTGGCCCACCTCATCACCGGCTGCCGCCGCCCGGGCGCGGCCGGTTGAACTCGGTCTCCCAGTGGTGCGGGAACCGAGCCTCGGCCGTCGCCTGGCCCACCTCGTGGAAGCGCAGCCGCTTCTGGTACTGCGTCTGCTGGACGAAGATGAACAGCGGCTTGATCGCGGTACCGTGAGCGAACTTGCGCTTCAGGTAGATGCCGGGCAGCAGGCCCTTGTTACCGTTCGGCAGAGCGAAGTAGGTGACGCCCTGGCGCGCGATGGTGCGGTTCGAGCGCTGGCTGCCGGTGGCGCGCGACTCGTGCCCTCCGGTGCGCTGCACCTTCAGCTGCGACAGCATCTGGCGGATCTGTCCACGGCGGACGTTGCCATTGCCATCCAGGTCGGCGCCCTCACCAGGTACAGCGAACCAGCCCTGCGGCATCGTGCCGTTCGCTTGCAGCATCCGCTCCATGCCCTTGTGTTCACGCGCACCACCGAAAATCTGTGGGCCCAGGAACTTGTCGGCCTTCGTGCCATTGCCCCATGGGTCGTCCTTCACCCAGACGCGTGCCTCGAGGCGGTCCTTGGTCGCAGACTTGAGGAAAGTGCCGTTCAGGGCGTACCTGGTCGGGCGATCGAAGACCGAGACCATTTCGGCCTTGATCGCCGCCTGCACATCCTTGGCCGTACGCGTCAGCGCAATGGCTGCGACGATCGGTCCGCGCCGGCCCATCTCCGTGATCTGGGAGGCCACCGCTGGGAAGCTGCTCTTCAAACTCATTCTCATCGCTCTACTCCTCTAAATTTCCGGCTTTGCCGCCTACTTCTCAAACCCTGCAAGTCTGGAACCCGCATGGATACTGGCTCTTAGCAGGGTATGCACACATGCAGGGTTGTTTATGATGTGACGTTCAAAAAAAACACATCGACCCTGCTACTGTTAATCGCGCCTACGTGCGCAAAACCCGGCTAACCCTGCGTACGCTGCTGAAACCCACTATCCATGCGGGTTTGCGGCTTGCAGGGTTTGTTCCTTACTCTGCATAACCCTGCAATGCGCGGTCCGCACGGACCTTGCCAAGCTCCCGGAACTTGACGATCTGCTCGTCCAATGGGTGCGGGAAATCCTCGTTCTCGACCACGAACACCATCCGGGTCTTTTTGTGCTTACTATCGACGGCCACGGACTTCTTGGCCTTCTGCTCACGCCCACCGATCAGGCCCGCGAACTTGCACAGCGTGAGCGGCTTCTCCCCGCTCTTGTCGCACCACCGCTTGTAGATGATGTACAGGTCCTCCGACAGGCAGGAGCAGTACGGCGCATCCAGGTAGCCGTCCTTCCAGGCACGGTGGAAGGACATCCAGCCGGCCAAGCCGAACTCGATCACCCGCTCTTTCGCGAGGGTCATCGGCGGCTTGGTGTGCTCGTTGAAGTCATCCAGGGGCAGCGTCAACAGGAAGTGGTAGAAGGCCTCAATGGCGCCGGCCGCGATCGCGTCCTTGACCTGGTTGTAGAACGCCGGGTCCTGCTTGCGCCTGGCCTCGATGACCATGAACCGTCTATCCTCCAGCTCGATCGGGATCGGCTGCGGCTCGTTCGAGAGGAACACCGAATTCATGTGGTTGCGCTCGTCACGCGCCGGTAGGTTCTTCTCGTTGATGTTCATGGTCTTGCCAGTGATCATGTACTTGAGCGTGCCGTTGTGGCTGTACTTGTCGTCTCGCGAGAGCACCTCTTCGAACAGCACGAACAATTTCTTGCTGCGCCATGAGGTGAACGAGGAGTCCAACTGGTGTTGACTAGCCACCGTGCCGTAGTCACCGAAGATCGGGAGCATCACCCCCTCGAAGAACAGTGACTTACCGGTGCCCTGCTTCTCGCCGAACATCAGGAGCGCGGTCTGCATCTTGGCGCCCGGGTGCTGCAGCGGGTACGCCAGCCATCGTAGGATCCACTCCATATGCTCGTCAGCCCGGTCCTCGGCGTCGCATAGCGAGGCCAGGAGCGCGAGGATTGGTGTGATCAGCTCGGGCTTGTACTGCGGCTTGAGCGGCCAGCCCAGGAAGATGTTCACGTGGCTTACCGGGTCAGCCTGCTGCGTTGGATCGAACACAAGGTTGCGCGCCTCGATCGTCTTGCGCTGGCCATGCTCTTGCCACTTTCCGGTCAGCTCGGCGGTGTAATCGGCGCGCACGGCGCCAAGGGACATAACCTGCTGGCCGATGCCGTCCCAGACGGTCTCGGTACCGCGCAGCAGGGTGAGATTGTCGAGCATCTCGCCCAGCTTGCCGCCGCTGCCGTTGCCCTCGACTGCCTTGCCACCTACCAGGGTGGGCAGGGACTCGCGCAGGATCGTGCGGCGATTCGGGGCCTTCTCCCAGCCCGCTGCTAGTTCCTTCCCCACCCAGGAGGTGAATGCGGACTTCTTCAGACGCTGCTTGCGCCGGCTATCCCACACATCGGTGGTCGGGTAGATCAGCTGGAAATGTTCGAGCAGCACCTCCAGCGTCGGCGCGCGCATGTCGCCCTGGATGTCTTGTGATTCCTGTGCGGGTGGCGAATCAGGCAGAGGCGCGTCGCTCAGGTAGGCGGGTAGCTCATCGTCCGCTGCTGCCGGCGCTGGTGCCTCGGCAGCCGTGAGGGCGAGGGAGCGCGCCGCCAGCACCTGGTCGCGCACCACGTTGAGCGATTCGGCCAGGTACAGGTCGTTGAAGTCGGAATCCTTGCTATCGTCGGCGCGGCGAGCGAAGGCAGGCACGACGACAGATGCATTGCCAACCGCACGCGCAGCTGCGCGCGAGCGCGACACGCCGGCGTTTTCGAACTTGAGCCCGGGCTGTGCGCGGCGCCCCGAACGGACATCCGCCTCGATATACGGCGTACCAGTGCCATCCTCGCGCCAGGAGGCGCGCACGTGCACTGCGTCGCCATCAGCATTGACCAGCTCGTGGTCAGCACCGTCGATCACCGGCTCCCATTCAGTCGTGTAATCCTTGAGCAGGAACTCACGCAGGCGCGCGACCATGCGCATGTCGTCATCGGCCAGGAACAGCAGATGGGCATCGGGGAAGAGCGCGCGAAGCGCTTTCGCTACCGGCAGCAAGTTGCCAGCGTTAAAGGCGACCATGGCCGGCGTGTCGAAGTCGGTAGACATGCGCACCGTCTCGCAGGTTGCATAGCCTTCGCCGATCTCAATCAGGCGGGTCTCAGGGCTCAGCCGGCCCAGCAGGCAGGCACCGGCGACCATATCGATTCCAGTGCTGAAGCGCTTGTCACCATCGGGCTGGATGCGCTGCAGGCCAGCCAGATTGGCCCCAGTGTCGGTGTACTTGCAGACCGGCACGAGCAGCATGCCATCCTTGTCAACGCGCGTCTTCTCGCTACCTACGCGCTTGCGCGCCAGGTAGGCGGAAGGCTGGTCGCTGTCCGCTGCGGCCGCCCAATCGATGCGTGCGCGATTAGCTGCCATCTCGGCCTTGCGCAGCTTGCGCTCGGCCCGGTCGCGCTCGTAAGCGGCCTGCTTGCGCTCGGCCTCGGCGCGCTCTTCTGGCGAGACGCCTGCCCAATCCATCTTGACGGGTATCGAGTTCGGGTTCTGGCCTTGCCAGATGCCGAACGCGCCAGTGACGACCTCGCGGCCAGAGTCCAGCTTCAGCTCGCGCAGCAGGTACCACGCCTTGCTCTTCGGGCCAAAGCGGTGTGCCTTGCCGTCCAGGACCGGATGGCCTGACGGGAGAGGCGGTAGGCCAGATGCGGCCATTTGCTCAATGACCTGTTCACGCGTCAGCATTTTCATCTTCCTTCGTCGCGCGGGCCTCGGCCAGCAGGCATTGCAGGTGCGCGAGGATGCGCGCCTTTTCCTCCAGGCTGCGGTCATCAGGGCCGGCACGGAGGACATCCCATGGCGCCAGGCGCTTTGGGTCGGACTGTTGCGATTTAGCTGTCATTGGAACGGTTCAAAGCGCCGTCGACCAGGGCGGGACGGCAGTAGATCTGGAACATCAGGGCCATCAGCTCCTGGGTGGTCTTGTGCATCTGCTGGGCGATCTCTTCGAGTTCCTCGCGTTCACGCCGATTGATGTTCTTGTCCTCAATCGCAGCGGTGTAGGTCGCCGACAGCCGGCCCAGCTCGACGTACAGCTCGTGGAACTTGCCTTGCAACGCCTCATCGGTGGCGCCTTCGCCTTGAGGCAGCTGAATGAACACACCACCGCTCGCAGCGGCGACAGCTTGCGCGAAGTGAGTAGTGCCGGCATATGCTTGGATCAGCAGTGCGGTGTCAACACGCATGCCGCTACCCTTCACCTCGTAGACGCGCGCTTCGAGCTGCGACTTCGTCATATTGAGCGTGCCAGCAGTGCCGTTCCAGCCGTGCACCTTGATCATTTCTTGGTAACAGGACAAGAGGTCCACAGTGTTTCCTTCCAATTCTTGGGTAGTGCTTATCGATCAAGATGCTTAGTATTTGGAAATCGTTTCTCAAATACTATTTCCTATGCGCAACTTTCAAGACGCAGTAACTTCCGACCGTTTGCCACGGACTGATGGGCTTGTTATTCGGTTTACGCTCGTCGTTAGGTCAGGCGTTTTCCTGACACTTTCAGCAATCTCGGTCGGCGAGCGACTGGTCTGGTCCTACGAACTTGGACCAGCTGCGGGCGCTAAATACTTTGTGTCAGACCCGCCTGAGATGGCCTTTCTGGGTTCGCCAGCGCTTGAGCCAGCTTTCGTAGCAATGGATCCCCCCAGTTCGACTGGTCCGTATACATCGTCGAAAGTCAGGACGACGCCTCTCACCGCCGAAAAAAGTATCAGCCGACGAGCTACATCGGGTGGCACTGTTTGTCCACGCTCATAGTTGGAGACGTTTGCTTGCGACACGCCAATTGCGTCGGCCAGCACTGACTGAGTAACAGCTAAGCGGGTTCGAATGTGCTGAATGGAGTTCATAGACGGATATTAGTCCGACTGATTGATCGTGTCAACAGTCCGACTAATTGAAAAAAATTAGTTTTACTTATATTGTGCCCACCATGCCAGCCTCTCCCCTCTCATCAGATGAACTTGCCGACGCCGCCAAGCTGAAACAGCGCTTCGTAGCATGGCAACAACACCGCAAGAACCAAAGTCTTCCAGCTTCTCAAGAGGTTGCTGCTGGCATGCTGGGTTTCAATCAAAGTGCGCTGAATCAGTACTTAAACGGAAAGATTCCGTTAAACGTGCAATCGGCAATCAAGTTTGCAGAACTACTGGGGTGCTCAGTGAACGAAGTCAGCGAACGGCTAGCGAAGCAGGTAGCAATGTACGCGGCATCGATCGAGCCCGAGTCGCCAGTTGAAAACACAACCTCATCCATACACAACGCAATGCGTGTTATAGCAGGGGTCACTGCGAGAACATTACCAGTCAAGAGAGTTAAGCTTCGGCTACAGGCTGGGATAACCGGGTTTGAGAGCCAGCCAGACAACGGCGAAGGTGATGGCGACACTATCGAAATGCCTCTAGACATCATTGAAGAATATGACTTCGTCCCTCACTGCCTCCTCGCAATCAGAGTTCGCGGTCGGAGCATGGAACCAATGTTATTCGAGGATGACACCGTCGTAATTAACATTGCTGATACTAAACTAGTTAGTGGTGAAATATACGCAATCAATTTTGATGGCGAGGCCGTCGTAAAACAGCTTATCCATCAAGGCCGCGACTGGTGGATGTGTTCTATAAATCAAAATGGGGAATTCCCAAGGCGCTTATGTCGTAGTGGTGACTGCATCATCGTCGGCCGAGTTGTTTATCAGCCTGGGCGGATACTCACACGTAGGCTCTAGGGGATTCAGATGAGTATTCGAAAGTGGATTTTGGGCGCCATTTTGGTTGCGGGGATTGCCAGTGCTTTTAAGCCTGATGGTTCCACACCAGCGCAGCCGAGCGCGCCTGCACCACCTCCTGTTAAACCCATGGCGCCCCATGAACGAGAAGTATTGATCAAGCGAGCGACTTCAGGCTTGCACGTTACTAGAGATAAGATTGAAAAAACGAGCTTTTTCAGTGCCAATAAGTCGACCAAACCTAGGACCACGGTCGCCGCGTACCTCGCTATAGGCGATACGGGCCCGGTACACCTTCGCGCAGTTGCTGACTATAGTGGACGTCGTTGGATTTTTGTCAAAGCCATCAAAGTTATGGCAGACGATGAAATAGTTCTTGAGCGAGAAGTAAAGCGCGCGGACATCCGTCGTGATAATGGGTCTGATTGGGTCATAGAGAATTTCGACATCCCTGCTGACCTGCAGACCTTCATAGCGCTTCAGACCATAGCTGCGTCGAAATCAGCTACTGTCCGATACATTGGAAAAGACCGCTACCACGATCACCATGTAACCGAGCAAGAACGGACAAACCTGCGACGAGTTCTCGACGCATACGCAGCCTCGGGTGGTCTCCGCTAGCCCTACGCAAAATTTTTAGCAAGAATTATTAGTCGGACTGTTGACTATTTAAATCAGTCGGACTAATATCCTCCGTAGCAACTTTACGGAGCGCACATGAACACCTACCGCGTCATTGTCAGAACTACCGGCGCAGCCCACGTCTGCAACGTTCAAGCCGACTCGAGCGCAGAGGCGGCGGAGGTCGCTGCAACTCAATTTGCGAGCGTCCCATGCGGTATTACCGTCAAGGGCGAGGTGCTGTGATGGCCGCCACTGCTACCGTGGCTACCGCCGTTTCGCAGGGTGCGCACCAGGTCGTTGACCAACTGATCAGCGCAGCCTTCGACCGCCCACGTGATCGTCGCAGCGACGCCTACAAGCAAGGCGCCCGCGCATTGCTTATCAGCCGCGTGAGTCTGGCGACGCTCATCTGCAACTTCCAGCCTGGCTCGGTAGAGTTCGACGCGTTCTTCGCTGGTGTCGAAGAGGGCCGCGCCATCTGGCAAAACGAGCAGCGCAGGGGCGCCCAATGACTACCGTCGCCGCCTTCCGCGCCGCTATCAAACGCTGCGCCACCAATGCCAGCAAGGACGCACCAGCAGACGAAGAGCGCCGCCTGGCGAACTTCGTTGCCCGGCTCTCGGCCTCGATGGAATCTCTCGGCGACCACGAGCTCGACGCGATGCTGTGGGGCCTGCTGGACAGCCCTGAGCCGACCCGAATCGCGTCAGCGCTCCCGCTGATGTCCATCCAGGTAGCGTGACATGGGCTTCCTCGCTCTCTACCGCTACTACCGCTTCCTCGGCAAGCCGCGACTCCAGGCAGTGCACCTGGCACGCACCCACCGGATGCCCAGGAGGTAGCCATGCACCGCATCTCGCCAGACCGCGCCGCCCTCGAAGTTGCGCACCGCGCGCTCCGCACGGACGCCCGACTGGACGAGATGCTCGAACACCCGGCCCTCAAGATCATCTTGGAGGCCGTCGCCCGCCGGCACATGCAGCGCCGAGCGCGGATCGATGTGAAGAAGCTGCAGGCAAATGATTTGGAGTGACTAATGAAAACTGAGCAGAGTCTGTTGGTAGTGCCGCCAGGCGGGAACGCGTCGCTGAAGGTGATCGGCGTTGATGGCGCAGTAATTGGTGAGGTTGCGGCGAACAGCAACGCTGCCGCTAAGGACTACCCGCGTGCAGTAATCGTCGCAGGCCCTCCCCGCTCCGGCAAAACTCGCAACGCACAGCTGCTCGCAGCCCTATTCGGCAAAGACACCATCGTGGAACTTGAGGAAGGGTGCGAGCAACGCTCCTTCCCAGATAACTATCTGGTCCTGACCAACGACGAAAGCATCGACGAGGCAATCTCGTTGCGGTCCGCACTGCGCCGTCTCGAACGCGCCCATTTGATCGCGCCAGCGGCAATGCCTCGCTTCTGTCGAGACTGCAAACACGCTCGCTACGACCCTAAGTTTGCGACATGCAGTGCACCGGAAGTGCAGATCGTCGACGTAGTGCATGGTCTCGTCAACCAAAGATGCGAGAGCGCGCGACATCCAGCGGGTAAATGTGGAATCGAGGCGCGCTTGTTTGTCCAGAAGCCGGTCACTCCTCCGCGAATGCGTTCCGGTCGTCCGCAATGATGGCTCGAGCTGAAGCGCCAAGCTCCGCAAGTACGGCACCTAATAGTGGACTGTCATTGTTCGGGTAGACCCCGAGCGCCGATGCGCAGATCGATCTGGCCGTGAGCAGCCGTTGATAAACGACCTCAGCAGCATCGATCTCGGCAGCCGCCAGCCCAGGAATACGGTTCAACTCTTCGATACGTTCTTCGAGATCCATTTTTCGCTCTGCTGTTTTGAATTCGACATTTTGACACATTGAAACCAGAACTAACCATATAGACCATGACCGACCATTTCGTTTCCCTCAAGGTTGCCGCCGAAAAGAAAATCCACGGCGACGATGTGTCTAAAGTGACTTCGTTCGCCGTCGCACCGCACCTCCTGGAGATCGAGGAAGGCTTCAACGCCCGTCCGCTGAACCCCGACCACGTGGCCGAGATGTCGCTGGCTATGCGCAACGGCGCCACGTTCCCGCCGCTGGAGGTGCGCGTCGATGACGGTCACATCCTGATCGTTGACGGCCACCACCGCCACGCCGCGGCGCTCAAGGCGATCGCTGAGGGCTTCGAGATCAAAGCGCTGGACTGCCGGCACTTCCGTGGCAACGACGCCGACCGCGTGGCGCACATGCTCAACAGCGCGTCTGGCCTGGCGCTCACCCCGCTGTAGCTCGGCGTCCAGTACCGCAAGCTGATTGGCTTCGGCTGGACCGAGCCGCAGATCGCGAACCGCCGTGGCAAGTCCGTACAGCACGTCAAGGACATGATCCAGCTGGCCGAGGCGAACAGCGACGTTCACCAGGCAGTGAACGCCGGCCAGATCTCGGGCACCGCTGCGCTAAAGATGGTCAAGCAACACGGCAGCAGGGCCGGCGCGGTCATCCAAGCGGGCCTGGAGCAGGCCAAGGCCGAGGGCAAGGAGAAGGTCACTCCTCGCGCGCTGGGACGTCGCTCCAGCTCCAACGTAACAGACAAGCAGATCGTCGATTGGATGGTCAAGAACATCAAGTTCAGCCAGGCATACATCAGTGACAAGGCACGCTATTACGAGCTCGACCTGTCCGTGCCTCCCGGCGCGGCGGACAGCGACGATCTGCGCACCCTGATCGCCAACGCTATTTCTCACAGCACCACCACCTGAAAGGATCACCATGAATCGCAAGATCATTGGCCTCGGCTCGCCTGTCAAGTTCGACAGCGAAGCAGGCCCGCAGCAAGGCACCGTCGCTGAAATCCTCACGGACATCGGCAACGGCGCCAAGGTCGCATTCGTTCGCGTCGCCGGCACCCTCGACGGCGCGCCGTGGCGCGTCCCTGTCAACGAACTGCAGCACGCGGAGGCAGCGTAATGTGGTTCAAAAATCTACAGGTCTATCGCCTGCCAGCACCTTGGCTCTACAGCGCCGAGCAACTGGAGGAAGCGCTTAAGCCGCTGAAATTCACGCCCGCCACCAGCAACGAACTGCTGCGCCAGGGCTGGGATTCTCCGCGTCAGAACGACAGCCTGGTCCACGTGGTCAACAAACAGATGCTGATCATGCTGGGCACCGAAAAGAAGCTGCTGCCAGCACCGGTCATCAACCAGGTGGCCAAGGCCAAGGCGGCGGAACTGGAAGAGCAGCAGGGCTTCCCGCCTGGTAAAAAGGCGATGAAAGAACTGAAGGAACGCGTGGCCGATGAACTGCTGCCGCGCGCCTTCACCCTGCGCAGCAATATCTGGACGTGGATCGACCCGGTCAATGGCTGGCTCGTGGTTGATGCGGCCAGCCCGGCCAAGGCCGACGACGTGGTCAAGTTGCTGCTCAAGGCCGTAGACAAGATGCCGCTGGAGTCGCTGCGCGTGCAGAAGTCGCCGGTGGCCGTGATGACCGGCTGGCTGGAAGCCGATGAAGCGCCGTACGGCTTCACGATCGACCAGGACACCGAGCTGCGCGCGACCGGCGAAAGCCGCGCTGCGGTGCGCTACGTGAAGCACACGCTGGAGCACGATGACATTGGGCGCCACATCGCCGCCGGCAAGCAGTGCACCCGCCTGGCCATGACCTGGAATGACCGCATCAGCTTTGTGCTGAGCGAAGACCTGGCGATCAAAGGCATCAAGCCGCTGGATGTGATCAAGGAAGGCGAAGCTGTTATCTATAGTGACGACGAACGCTTTGACAACGATATCGCCCTCATGACCGGCGAACTCGCAAAGCTACTTTTCGACGTGGTCAATGCGCTGGGCGGACAGGCGAAAGCATGACCACCGCCGCCATCACTACCGCCCTAGCCTGTATCACTCGCGCGCACCTCGACGCGGTGGAAACGGCGGTTCACTCTTTGAGCAAACCACACCGTGAAGCAAAGCGCTCGTTCAAGAAATGCGTCGCTGAAATCGCCGCCATTGCCCAGTCGGTCGATCAAGAGCGCGAGAAGCCCTGGACACCCGTCGAGGCCAAGCTACCAGACGATTCGCTTCTCGTCCTGCTCGCGTTGAACGATGACGACGTTTGGCCTGGCTACCGTGACGGTGATCTCTGGCGATATGCGGACGCCATGCCAATCAATGTAGAACGCGTAACGCACTGGATGGCAATGCCCGCGCCACCTACTAGGAGCGGTGAATGAGCAGCTGGGGAACTCCGAGCCGGATCAGCAGCGACCTCTACCGCGAGCGGACTGCGGCGGAGCCGCCCGTCTCACTACGCCGCAAGAAGTGCGCATGCGGGAAGGTCGTCACAGCCAAGCAGCTCGCTCAGTACGGCGCCTGCGTTTCGTGTGTGCGAGCCGCTTCGAACCAGCTGAAGGAGGCAGCGTGACCGGCCCAGTCCCAACCAACCAGGACGAGCCGAACGACCCGGGCACCTACAGGGAGCACCTGCTGCTACTCAAGTCGATGCACTGCGCGAGGCCAGTGGTGTACCAGGGCCTGAACCAATTTATCACCTGCCTGACCGCCAACCGCGACGGCGGGCACATCTCGATGACTGTGTACCTGGCCGGCAAGACCGGCGGCATCGACAGCAACGAGATAGAAATACGACCAACGATTAAGGAAGGGACACCGGCATGACCCATATGACATTGCAGGCGGTGCGCCAGCTCATTGCCAACGACTCTTATGCCATCACGTTCCAGTCGATTGAGCAGTATCGCGCCAAGCTGCTGCGCCACTTCGACAATTTGACTGAAGGCCCGTCCACCACCCAGCCAGTCGCAGCACCTGGCGCGCTGGAGGACCTTTTGCCTCCGCTGGGCATCCGCAACGATCGCGACATGCTGAATTACCTGATGACCGCTTTCGACAATGAGATCGGCACCTGCGGGAGTTGCGGTCGCTCGGAGCCGACGAAGCACATGGACAGCGCTGACTTCCTGCGGGACTACCTGGCCGCTGCACCCAGCGGTCCTGACACATCTGAAGCGCCGAAAGGCGGTGCATGATGGATGACGTATTTGCAGAGACCACCTATGGCAAGCTGGCCCTGAAAAAGTTGGCGCCAGTTCGGCCAAACTTCCGTCTGTATTGTGCGGGCTGGTTGGGCGACGGCATGCAGCGTGACGTCATGGACGTGACTGGTGCCGAGTTCCGCGAAGCCAAATGCGGACCGCGGAAGGGCCAGCTATGCATCCTGGTTCCAGGCACTCAGCGAACGGCATACGTGACGGCAAACGAAATAGCAGCCGCGGAAGGTGAAGTATGAGCGCCGTCAGCGAAGCGCTGTTGCGCCGCATCAGCAAGATCAAAGCGCTGGCCGACCGGGGCATCGACGGTGAACAGGCCACCGCGCAATCGATGCTGGAGAACATCCTAGCACGCCACAACTTGACGATGGCCGACATCGAGGATGAGAAGCCAGTGCGCAACTGGGTCGAGGTGCACTACTCCGGTAAGCACGAGCTGACGCTGATGTTCCAAATTATTCGCAAAGTGGCGCAGATTTCCGGCAGCGTCTCGTACCGCAAGCGCAAGCGTGTTCGCACAAGTCTTTCCGTTCAACTCTCTGTCGCCGAGCACGTCGAGGTTGAATTCCTGTTCGCGCTTATGAGCGAGGCGCTGACTGAGGAATTCGACAAGCTGGTGAGCGCCTTCATTGTCAGAAACCGCCTGTTCTGTCCGAGAGCCGAGCGCGACAAGAACGAGTCCGAGCCTGAGCAAACACCCGAGGAGCGCGCCCGCCTGCGCCAGATCGCGGCCATGGCCGACATGATGAACCCAGTTAACGTGCGGAAGGCAATCACAGCATGAACACATCAATCACTGCAGGAGGCGCAGCAATGTACAACGACAGCGATCTGATTGCCAGGCTTGCGGCTGAGCTAGCGAAGCAGCTTCGGCCAGCGCTACCAATCGAAATCGACTTATGGGATATCGCAACTATCGCGACTTACCTCAAGCGCAGCGAGTCAGTTGTGCGTGAGCGTATGGCCTGCCTGCCTGATTTCCCGAAAGCGATCCGCCTACCGTCAACTCGCTCAGTGCGCGGTCAGGCGCTGTACCGGGCTAGGGAAGTCATCCAGTGGGCGTCGAGATATCAAGACAAGAACTAACTTATTGTCTGAACGTTCAAAAAACAAAGCCACCTTATGGTGGCTTTTCTCAGGCTTACGTGGCTAAGGTCGTTACGACCTACGCTCTAACGAGTTGCGTAGCGCTTTGCCGGCCCAGCCATCACAGTAGGCACCGTCCCTGACAGAGCAAGCTTTGCTGCTGCAACACGAGTAGAAAAATTCCCACGATCAGCCTTTGCGTAGGCTCTAACACGCTCAATCTGCGTAGCTAGTTCCTTAGACGACGACAACGAACTGCTCCGGTTAGTCGAAACGAACACTTTAACCTTTGTTGGCTGTTGCTTACGAGTCGAGGTAGCATTTTTCATAATTTGACCTTTCTTCTAAACAACTTAATTAAACCAAATCGTACTTTAAGCCCACTATTTTACCCTTTTTTGTAATTTCAGCGGTGAACCCGAGCGCTTTGTAGTATGGGATCAACGTTGGGAAGGGCTCCCATACAACAGCTTGTCGACAGTTTGCTAACCGCCCGAGGTAGTCCAAGTACCGTGTTGCTACTACACCAACAGATGCAATTTGCTCATCTGAGACGGCCGGGCCACGCTCAATGCGGTCGATCCGAGCTGCAACGCGACCATCAGTAATCTTACCGAGAAGTAGGCAGCAAAGGGTCGGGTCGACCCATATTGCAAGGGCAATGTGGCGCGGACGGCTTGATCGCTTCCTGTACAGCTCTTCCCAGCTCCAATCGACTTTTCGTTCTCCTTGGGCGTCCCATAGCGCAGCCTGGCGTAACGCTTCTGGGCCGATCTCAGCAAGTCGAATGTCTCCCCTTCCTTCATCGGCCAGCCCCTCCATTACGATCTCTCGGGCTGCAGCTCGTATAGTTCGATAGTAGCCTGCCAGTTCTCTTCTTTTTGATTGCGACATATCGAAGAACTTAGAATAAAATGCAATGCTGCAGCTTTATTTATTTTATGTCAATAAATTAGTGGAGTCGCACAACAGCTTGCTAACTACGCGCACATTACGCATTTGTCTTGTAGCCTATTGATTATAAAGATGCTGCGATTCCGGCCGGAGGCACCAGCCCAGCGAGCACTTCTGTAACACCAGTCTGAAACCCGCACTTCTCTCAAGGATGCGGGTTTTTTGCTTTCCAGCCTTTCGCCGACGATTTCCTGAGCCAAGGCCCTGGCCATCCCGCGCCAGCGGACATGATATCCGTGCAACGAATGCACAAAAATGGTCGTATAGGCGCGACAAAACAGACGTTAAGCACATCCAATCCCTACTGGCAACAACATTTCCACCTGGGAAAATGCCATACTTCGCGGTCATGTCCTGCGGATAGTCTCCGTATCCTGAACCCACGACTCCATGTTGCAACTATTTAATCCCCCCACCGACCCCTCCATGCTGGCGTATGGTGTGCATGAGCCGCGCCTGGTCCTGCTGTCGCTGCTGGTGGCGATCTTTTCTTCCTGGATGGGCCTGCAGATTACGGGCCGCGCCAGCACCAACGCGGCGCACCGCGCCATCGTGCTCGGCACCGGCAGCCTGGCGCTGGGCGCCGGCGTATGGTCGATGCACTTCATCGGCATGCTCGCCTTCAACCTGTGCACGCCGGTCCACTACGACCACTGGATCACGATCCTGTCGGCCCTGCCCAGCATCGGCGCGTCGTGGATCGCACTGAACCTGATCTCGCGTCCGCAACTGCGCCTGGCCCATTTACTGGTAGGCGGGGTGCTGGTCGGCGCCGGCATCGGCGCCATGCACTACGCTGGCATGGCCGGCATGCGCATGCGCCTCGATCTCTACTATGATCCGGCCATGTTCGCGCTGTCGATCGTGGTCGCGGTGGTGCTGGCCACCGTGGCCCTGGGGGTGCGTCATGGCCTGTCGCGTTTCGAGTCGATGACCGATTCGCGCCGCCTGCTGGTGGCGGCGGTGGTGATGGGCTGCGCGATCGCCGGCATGCACTACACCGGCATGGCGGCCGCGCGCTTCGCTGGCGAAGTCGACCCGCACGGCTTGTCGGGCTCGAACAGCGACTTCCTGGCACTGTCGATCACGGTCATCACGGTGGCCTTGTCGCTGGGCGTGGTGGCCGCCAACGGCCTGCTGCGCTATCGCGCGATGTACCTCGAGCTGGAACGCAGCGAAGCCTGGATGCGGGCCCTGCTCACCACCACCGTCGACGGCGTGATCACGGTCGGACGCGACGGCACCGTGGCTGAATTCAACGCCTCGGCCGAACGCATCTTCGGCTGGAAACGCGACGAGATCGTCGGCCGCAATATCAGCCTGATCCTCAACGAACGCGACCGCACGGCCGAGCGCGGCCTGCTGCACGTGCTGCGCCGTGGCAGCCTGGAAGGCATCAACCCCAGCACCGAGACCTTCGGCCTGCGCAAGGACGGCAGCCTGGTGCCGGTGCGCGGCGCGCTCGGCCACGCGCAGCTGGGCGATCAGGACCTGTTCGTCTGCTTCGTCACCGACATCAGCGAGCGGCGTGCGATGGAAGGCGCGCTGCAGGCCAGCGAGCAGCAGTTCCGTTCCCTGATCGGCAACATCCCCGGCATCTCGTACCGCAGCAAGCTCGATGGCGACTGGCCGATGGTGTTCGTCAGCGAGGCCGTGGAGCGCGTCACCGGCTATCCGGCGCCCGACTTCCTGGGCGAGCCGCCGCGCCGCGTGTTCGGCGCCATGATCCATGCCGAAGACCGCATCCGGGTCGCCAAGGAAACCGGCGCCGCCCTGCGCGAAGGCCGCCCCTACCTGGTCGAATACCGGCTGCTGCATGCCGACGGCAGCGTGCGCTGGCTGTGGGAAAACGGCACCGGCGTACGCAACGAGGCCGGCGACGTGCAATGGCTCGATGGCGTCATCCTCGACATCACCGAGCGCCGCCAGATGGAAGAAGCGTTGCGCGCGGCCAAGGAGACGGCCGAGCAGGCCGCCGCCGCGCGCGCTACCTTCGTGGCCAATATGAGCCACGAGATCCGCACCCCGATGAACTCGATCCTCGGCTTCACCGACGTGCTGCTGGACGGCGAACTGGATGTCGAGCAGCGGCGCCACCTGGACACCATCCGCAACGCCGGCCGCGCCCTGCTGCGCCTGCTCAACGAGATCCTCGACACCGCCAAGCTCGAAAAAGGCGCGGTCGAGCTGGAACAGAACGACTACAACCTGCTGTCGCTGATCGACGAACTGTCCTCGACCCTGGCCGCGAACGCGCGCGCCAAGGGCCTGCACCTGGATATCCAGTACGATCCGGCGCTGCCGACCGGCCTGCGCGGCGACGAACTGCGCATGCGCCAGGTGCTGACCAACCTGCTGGACAACGCGATCAAGTTCACCGCCAGCGGCAGCGTCACCCTCAAGGTGGGAGCCCAGGGCGACCAGCTGTGCATCGCCGTCACCGACACCGGGATCGGCATCGCGCCCGAGCGCCTGCTCGCGATCTTCGACCCGTTCACCCAGGCCGACGCCTCGATGACGCGCCGCTTCGGCGGCACTGGTCTTGGCACCACGATCAGCAAGCAGCTGGTCGAACTGATGGGCGGGCGGATCTGGGCCGAGAGCGAGCTGGGACACGGCACCACCTTCCACGTGCGGGTGCCGCTGGTGCTGGCGCGCTTCGCGCAACAGGCGCCGCGCGTGCGCAGCGCCGCCGTGCTGCCGCCGCTGCGCGTGCTGGTGGCCGACGATGTGCCGCAAAACCTCGAACTGATGCAGCTCCTGATGACCCGCCGCGGCCATACGATGACCGCGGTGCGCGATGGCGCCGCAGTGGTCGAGCTGGCGGCCAACGGCGAATACGATGTGGCGCTGATGGACTTCCAGATGCCGACCATGGACGGCCTGGCCGCGACCCGCGTCATTCGCGAAAACGAAGAGCGCACCGGCCGCCCGCGCCTACCGGTGATCGCCATGACCGCCAGCGTGCTGCAGGAACACCGCAGCGCCAGCGTCGACGCCGGCATGGACGGTTTCGCCAGCAAGCCGGTCGACTGGTTCGCGCTGTCGCACGAGATCGCGCGCGTGCTCGGCCTGTCGAACAGCGCTCCGGACACGCACACCGGACCCCATGCGCCGCGCGAGGTGCTCAACCGGCGTGCCGGCCTGCACCGCTGGAACAACCGCGAAGATAGCTATGCCGAGGCGCTCGATCACTTCGGCCGCCAATACACCGACCTCGGCCAGGCGCTGCGCCTGCATGCGGCCGGCGGCGAGCATCAGCAGTTGCGCATGCTGGCGCACAAGGTGCGCGGCGCGGCAGCGAATATCGGCCTCGAGCTGCTGGCGGATGCCCTGGCGACCCTGGAACACGCCACCAATGCGGTGCCGACCGATGCACGCCAGGTAGCCAACACGGTGGTGGTGGCGGTGCAGGCGCTCGATGCGGCGCTGGCAGCGCTGGCCGCCATCGCCGTAACGCCGGTGCTGGCGCCGCAGGGCAGCCAGGTCGACCTGGCGCGGGCGCGCCGCGCAGGCGGCGTGCTACTTGAGGCGCTGCGGCGCGGCGCCCTGAACGACGGCGCCATGGCCAGCCTGGCCGCGGCGCTGGCGGCGCACCCGGCCGCCATCCGCGTGACCCAGGTCCAGTCGGCGATTGCCGACTTCGACTTCGACCTCGCCCTCGAACACCTGGAGACCGTGATCGGCCAACTGGGTGACGAGGCACATGACGACGCTACCGACGATTTACCAGCATGAGCCAACCGAATACCCGCCCCTTGATCCTCGCGGTCGACGACGAAGCGAGCAACCTGCAGTTGCTGCGCCAGATCCTGCAGGACCACTACCGCCTGCTGTTTGCCAAGGACGGCGCGCGCGCGCTCGAACTGGCGCGCCAGGAGCAGCCCGACCTGGTGCTGCTGGACGTGATGATGCCCGGGATGTCGGGCTACGAGGTATGCGCCGCCCTGAAGGCGCATCCGGCCACCGCCTCGGTGCCGGTGATTTTCGTGACCGCCCTGACCGAGACCGCCGACGAAGTCGAAGGCTTCGAGGCCGGCGCGGTCGACTACATCACCAAGCCGGTCAGCCCGCCCGTGGTGCGCGCCCGCGTGCGCACCCACCTGTCGCTGGTGCGGATGGAAGAACTGCGTGCCAGCCGCCTCGAGATCGTGCAGCGCCTTGGCCTGGCGGCCGAGTACAAGGACAACGAGACCGGCCTGCACGTGATCCGCATGAGCCACTTCTCGCGCATCCTCGGCATCGCCGCCGGCATGACGGAGATCGAGGCCGACGACCTGCTGCATGCGGCGCCGATGCACGACGTCGGCAAGATCGGGATTCCCGATCGCATCCTGCAAAAACCCGGGCCGCTCGACCCCGATGAGTGGAAGATCATGCAGGGCCACGTGACGATCGGCGCCGAGATCATCGGCGAGCACGATGCCGGCATGCTGGCGCTGGCGCGCCAGATCGCGCTGACCCACCACGAGAAATACGATGGCAGCGGTTATCCGAATGGGCTCTCTGGAGAGAATATCCCGCTGGTGGGCAGGATCGTGGCGATTGCCGACGTGTTCGACGCCCTGACCTCGATACGGCCGTACAAGAAGGCCTGGACTGAAGAAGAAGCGGTGAACTTCTTGCGCGAGCAGAAGGGCCGCCACTTCGATCCGCAGCTGGTGGACCTGTTTGCCGACCAGATGCCGGCGATCCGCGAAATCAGGCTGCGCTGGGCCGAGACGGTCTGATTAGCGCGTCGGCGGCGGAGCCGCCGACCCTACCGCCTCGGCGCCCTGCTCTTCGGCGATCGCGCCGCTCGGTTTGACGGCGCGCCGCGCCACCAGCTCGTGATACAGCGCCGTATAGTTGACCGCCATCTGCTCGGACGTAAACAACTCTTCGAACCGCTGCTCCGCGCGCCGTCCCATGGCGCGCGCCAGCTCGGGCTGGTTCCACAAGGTCTGCATCGCCGTGCGCAGCGCCTCGGCATCGGACGGCGGCACTACCAGGCCGGTGTCGCCATCGATATTGATATAGGTGGTGCCGGTGCCGATCTCGCTCGAGATCATCGGCTTGCCATACATCGCGCCCTCGAGCAGAGAAATGCCGAACGCTTCCGAGCGCAGATGCGACGGGAAGGCGACCGCATAGCACAGCGTGAGCAGCGCCGCCTTGTCGGGTTCGTCGATCGCGCCGACGAACATCACATTGGTCAGCCCCAGGCGCGCCGCCTGCTCCTTGAGCTCTTGCTCGATCGGCCCGGCGCCGACGATCACGATCGGGTAATCGAGCCCTTTCGCTGCATCGAGCAGGATGTGCAGGCCCTTGTAGTAGCGCAGCACGCCCACGAACAGGAAGAACTTGGGGCCCACCCGCTCGCGCCAGTGCGCCAGGCGATCGGGTTCGGGCTGGGGATAGGTGTCGCGGTCCAGGCCAAAGGGAATCACTGTCGTTTTTCCTCTATAGCGCGCCAGCACGGTCGACGACCCCAGGTAGTTGGGCGAGGTGGCGACGATCGCGTCGACGCTCTTGAGGAAGCGGTGCTTGAGCGGCTGGTACAGGCGCAGCAGATGGCGCTGGCGCACGATATCGGAGTGGTAGGTGACTACCGTCGGCTTGTCGACCCGGGCCATGAAGTGGGCCAGGTCCATGAATGGCCACGGGAAGTGGTAATGCACGACGTCGGCCTGCCTGGCCAGGCGCGCCAGCGCGCCGATCGACTGTACCGAGATCGCGTTGGAGGCGATTTCGGCGTTGAGCGGCACGCGGTGCACCATATGGCCTTCGAACTCGAACGGGACCAGGTTGTTGTGGCGCGACAGCGACAGCACGGTATTGGTCACACCGAGGCGGCCGGTGCCCACGCACATCTGGCGGATCACCTGTTCGACCCCGCCCACGGAATCAGGGTGGTAGGTCTTGTAGAAATGAAGGACACGCATAATCAGCTCAGCTTACTGCGAAAGGACGGCACGGTACACCTCCGCCGTCAGGCGTGCGGTGTTTTGCCAAGTCAGTTGTTCGGCGCGGGCGCGTCCGGCGGCGATACAGCGCGCGCGCGCAACACTGTCGGTGGCCAGGATGCGCATCGCGTCGGCGATCGCGCCACTATCCAAGGGGTCGACCAGCAGCGCCGCATCGCCCGCCACCTCCGGCAGCGAGGTCGCATTCGCGGCCACCACCGGCACGTTCGAGGCGAAGGCTTCCAGCACCGGGATGCCATAGCCCTCGTACAGCGACGGGAAAACGAACACGCCGGCGCCGGCATACAGGTGGCGCAATTGCCCGTGGTCGGTCAGGCGATCGAGCCAGACCAGGTTCTCGCCCGCGGCCTGCGCCTGCTTGATGGAAGCGACCAGCGCTTCGCTGCGGGCGCCGGGCGCGCCGACGATGACCAGGCCGCGCTCGGCGCGGATCGGCGCGGGTAATGCGAGCCAGGCGTCGAGCAGGCGTTCGACGTTCTTGCGCGGTTGCAGCGTGCCAACGAAGAAGAAATAGCCAGGCTGCAGGTTGTAACTGGCCAGGGTGGCCGCCACCGCCTGCGGATCGGGCGCCGTCAGCCATTCCTCGTCGACGCCGCAGGGCACCACCGAGACGCGCCGTTCGTCGATGCCGAAGCATTCGACCAGTTCGGCGATGGCAAAGTGCGACAGCGCGATCACGTGATCGGCCTTGCGCGCTGCCTTGGCCTGAAGCCAGTTCTTCAGATTACGCAGGCGCGGATTGCACCATTCCGGGTGCTTGATCGGCAGCGCATCGTGCAGGCTGGCCACCACCGGGCAATCCATGCGCACCACGCGGTAATCGGTCACATGGAAAATATCGGCCGGCATGTGGACCCGGTGCTTATGCGGCGTCACCAGGTCAATCAAGGTCGCCGCTTCAAACGACTGAGGGAAAGCCTGGCCCACCGTGATACCGGCATCGCCCCGCCGCGGACGCGGCCACGAAAATGGCGCCACCTCGCAGCCGGTCGCCGGCAGGTGCTGCATCAAGGCCCGGGTGTAGACGCCGATGCCGTCCAGCCGGCCACCCGTCAGGCCAGGCTCGACCATGGTCGTCCCCAACCCAACCTTGAGGTCTGCGGGTTTCACGCCCTGTACATCCAGTCCAGGGTCTCGTGCAGCGGGGTCGGCGCCAGCTCGCCGATCGCGGCGGCCAGCTTGCGATTGCTGCCAGTCAGTTGAAGCACATCGTTGGCACGCACGAAGGCGGGATTGACCTGCACCTCGATCCGGTAACCGGCGATCTCGCCCATGGTCTCGATCACGCTCGAGAGCGAGTGCGGGACGCTGGAACAGACATTGAAGGCTTCGCCGGCCGGCGCCACCGCCAGCAGGCGACGGTAGCAGTTGGCCACCATGCGCACATCGGAAAAATCGCGGGCGATGGCGAGGTTGCCCAGTTCGATGCGCTGTTCGTTGCGGCGGAAGTGGTTGACGATTTTTGGCAGCAAGAAATTCTCTGCCTGGCCCACGCCGGTGTAGTTGAACGGCCGCGCGATCGTGATCGGCAGCTTGTCCATCCACAGGCGCGCCATGTATTCCATGGCCAGCTTGCTGACCGCGTAGTCGTTGGCCGGCGCCGGCGCCACGCTCTCGTCGATCACCGGCACATTGGCGTTGCCATAGATATTCGCCGACGAGGCCAGCAGCACGCTGCTCGGGCGATGCTGGCTTGCAGCCAGCGCCTCGAGCAGGTTGCGGGTGCCGACCACGTTGACGCGGTAGATCGCCTCGACGTTGGCATGGCCGACGAAGGCGATGCCGGCCAGGTGGGCCACGACGTCGGGCTGGACTTCGGCGACCATGGCCGCCAGCGCCTCGCGGTCGCACAAATCGACCGCAAACATGTCCGGTCCGAGCGTGTCGCCCGGCATCGCGGTGCCGAACACGCGGTAGCCTGCTGCCGTCAGTTCTTGCGCCAGGTAATGCCCGGTAAAGCCGCGCAGGCCCGTGATCAGGGCGCGACGGCCCTCCCCTTCGCGCTCAGCCGCACCATGCGCCAGAGCGGAAACGTCATCCGTGGCCAGGCGCGTCATATCAGAACGAGAAGCCCTGTTGATTGCGGCGGATGTCGGCGTCGACCATCATCTGGCACAGCTCTTCGAGCGTGGTCTTCGGCTCCCAGCCCAGCTCGCGCTTGGCTTTCTCTGGGTCGCCGATCAGCAGCTCGACCTCGGCCGGACGGTAGAACCTGGGCGAGACGCCCACCAGCTGCTTGCCGCTCTTGCTGCAATGGGCCACTTCTTGTTCGCCCGAACCGCTCCAGTCGAGCGTGACGTCGGCGGCCTTGAAGGCCATGGTGACGAAGTCGCGCACGGTCTCGGTGCGGTTGGTGGCCAGCACATAGGTATCCGGCTTGTCGGCCTGCAGCATGCGCCACATGCCTTCGACGTATTCCTTGGCGAAGCCCCAGTCGCGCTTGGCGTCCATATTGCCCAGCTCGAGCAGTTCCAGCTTGCCCTGCACGATCTTGGCCACCGAGTCGGTGATCTTGCGGGTCACGAACTCGCGGCCGCGCAGTGGCGACTCGTGGTTGAACAGGATGCCCGAGGAACCGAAGATGTCATACGACTCACGGTAATTGATGGTCATCCAGTGCGCGTACAGCTTGGCCACGCCATACGGGCTGCGCGGGTAGAACGGCGTATCTTCTTTCTGCGGGATGGCCTGCACCTTGCCGAACATTTCCGAGGTCGACGCTTGGTAGAAGCGGATCTTCGGATTGACGATGCGGATGGCTTCGAGCAGGTTGACGGCCCCCAGGCCGGTAATCGAGGCGGTGGTCACCGGCTGGTCGAAGGACACGCCGACAAAACTCTGCGCCGCCAGGTTGTACACCTCGCTTGGTTGCGCGGTTTCGATCAGGCGCAGGCTCGAGGCCAGGTCGGTCAGGTCGTATTCGACCAGCGACAGGTTCGGGTGCGCGGTAATGCCGAGTTCATCGATGCGCCAGAAATTGACCGAGCTCGAACGACGGTAAGTACCGGTGACGTGATAGCCTTTTTCCAGGAGCAACTGGGCCAAATAGGCGCCATCCTGGCCGGTGATACCGGTGATGAGGGCTCGTTTGTTTTGCATGTTCTTGGATGGATATGAAGGTGGTCTTGCGGGTGCCACGTCAGTGACGGACGAGCCCGGCGAAGCGAGGATTGTAACAGAGGAGGCGAATTTGCCTAATTGCGCACCAGAAATGAGTGCAATTAGGGCAACACTTATCTAAGCATTATGACGCGAAAATGACGTGCTGAACCTCTCGCTTACTGTTTGTTACCAGTGTCGTTGACGGAAGACAAAGCACGACAGCTGGATACAAAATCGCCTGACGCGGCGCAAAGGCGCAGGGTCAGGCGTGAGCGGTTCAGCCGATCAAAATATTACCGCTGAGAAACCGCATCCACCACCGCCAGCGCCGTCATATTGACGATCCGGCGCACCGTCGCCGACGGGGTCAGGATGTGGACCGCACGCGCGCAGCCCAGCAGCACCGGGCCGATGGCGATGCCATTGCCGGCTGCCGTCTTGACCAGGTTGTACGAGATATTGGCGGCGTCCATATTCGGCAGCACCAGCAGGTTGGCGTCGCCGGTCAAGGTCGATTGCGGCATGATCTTGGCGCGCATCTTGGCGTCGAGCGCGGCGTCGCCGTGCATCTCGCCATCGATTTCCAATTCAGGCTTCATGCGCTGCACCAGGGCCAGGGTGGCGCGCATCTTCTGCGCCGATTCCGAATTGGCGCTGCCGAAGTTGGAGTGCGACAGCAGGGCCGCGCGCGGCGCGATGCCGAAGCGTTCCATCTCTTCGGCCGCCATGATCGTGATCTCGGCCAGCTGCTCGGCGTTCGGGTTCTCGTTGACGTGAGTGTCCACCATCGCCAACTGGCGTTCCGGCGTGATGACGAAATTCATCGCCGCATACACATTGGCGCCCGCGCGCTTGCCCAGCACCTGGTCGATGAAGTCCAGGTGCATCTGGGTGGTGCCGTAGGTGCCGCAGATCATGCCGTCGGCTTCGCCCTTGTGGATCATCATGGCGCCGATCAGGGTGTGGCGGCGGCGCATGGCCAGCTTGGCCAGGTCCGGGGTCACGCCCTTGCGCATCACCATCTGGTGGTACGTGGTCCAGTAATCGCGATAGCGCTCGTCGAAATCGGGGTTGATCACGTCGAAGTGCACGCCCAGCTTGAGGCGCAGGCCGAACTTCTCGATGCGCTGCTCGAGCACTGCCGGACGGCCGACCAGGATCGGGCGCGCCAGCTTTTCGTCGACCACCACCTGCACCGCGCGCAGCACGCGTTCGTCCTCGCCCTCGGCGTACACGATGCGTTTGAGTTCGTTCGGCGCGGCCTTGGCCACCGTGAACAGCGGCTTCATGAAGGTGCCGCTGCGGTACACGAACTGCTGCAGGGTTTCGGCGTAGGCTTCCAGGTCGTCGATCGGACGCTCGGCGACGCCGCCTTCCATCGCGGCCTTGGCCACGGCCGGCGCGATATGGGTCAGCAAACGCGGATCGAACGGCATCGGGATCAGGTATTCCGGACCGAAGGACAGGTTCGAGATGCCGTAGGCCGAGGCCACGATGTCCGATTGCTCGGCATGGGCCAGGTCGGCGATCGCGTGCACCACGGCGATTTCCATCTCGCGCGTGATGGTGGTCGCGCCGCAATCGAGGGCGCCGCGGAACATATACGGGAAGCACAGGACGTTGTTGACCTGGTTCGGATAGTCCGAACGGCCGGTGGCGATGATGGCGTCGCCGCGCACCGCTTTCACGTCTTCGGGCAGGATCTCGGGGTTCGGATTGGCCAGCGCCAGGATCAGCGGGTTGGGGCCCATCTTGGCGACCATGTCCTGTTTCAGCACGCCGCCGGCGGACAGGCCCAGGAAGATGTCGGCGCCAGGGATCACATCAAGCAGCGAGCGGTGCTCGGTGTCTTGCGCGAAGCGTTCCTTGTCCGGGTCCATCAGTTCGACGCGACCCTTGTACACAACACCCGCCAGGTCGGTGACGAAGATGTTCTCGATCGGGAAGCCGAGATCGACGATCAGGTCGAGGCAGGCCAGCGCGGCCGCGCCGGCGCCGGAGACGACCAGTTTGCATTCCTTGATGTTCTTGCCGACGACTTTCAGGCCATTCAGGATGGCGGCGCCGACAATGATCGCGGTACCGTGCTGGTCGTCGTGGAAGACCGGGATCTTCATGCGCTCGCGCAGCTTGCGCTCGATGTAGAAGCACTCGGGCGCCTTGATGTCTTCCAGGTTGACGCCGCCGAAGGTAGGTTCGAGCGAGGCGATGATGTCGACCAGTTTATCCGGGTCGGTCTCGTTGATCTCGATGTCGAACACGTCGATCGCGGCGAACTTCTTGAACAGCACGCCCTTGCCTTCCATGACCGGCTTCGACGCCAGCGGGCCGATATTGCCCAGGCCCAGCACGGCGGTGCCGTTGGAAATCACCGCAACCAGATTGCCGCGCGCGGTGTATTTATAGGCGTTGGCCGGGTCCTTGACGATCTCTTCGCAAGGCGCGGCGACACCCGGCGAATAGGCCAGCGCCAGATCGCGCTGGTTCAGCAGGCCCTTGGTAGGCGCCACGCTGATCTTGCCGGGACGGGGAAACTGGTGATACTCGAGCGCTGCTTGACGCAGTTGCTGACGTAATTCTTCTTTTTTGTCAGATGACGAATCCATGCTGGGCAGCCTTCCTGAAGCAATACGGGGGTCTCCGATTCTATCAGACCGTATGTTGTCAATGGCTACGTATTTTTACCATCGCCTTGCCGACTTATGTGCGGTTGCAGCATTTGGCGGCCCTGTACAATCGCCGCCATGCTTTCCGAATTCGATCTCATCAAGCGCTACTTCAAGCGCGAACGTGCCGGCCGCGCGACGCTCGGCATCGGCGACGACTGCGCCCTGCTCACGCCCACGCCCGGCCATCAGATGGCGATCTCGTCCGACATGCTGGTCGAGGACCGCCACTTCTTTGCCGGCGCCGACCCGTTCATGCTGGGCCACAAGGCGCTGGCGGTGAACCTGTCCGACCTGGCGGCGATGGGCGCGCGGCCTGTTGCTTTTACCTTGTCCCTGGCACTGCCGCAGGCCGACCCGGCCTGGCTGGAGGGTTTTTCGCGCGGCCTGTTCGCGCTGGCCGACGCGCATGACTGCGAGCTGATCGGCGGCGACACCACCAAGGGGCCGCTGAACATTTGCATCACCGTGTTCGGTGAGCTGGCGCCCGGCCATGCGCTGCGGCGCTCGGCAGCGCGTCCCGGGGACGATATCTGGATCTCGGGCACGCTGGGCGACGCGCGCCTGGCGCTGGCCGGCTATTGGAAAGAGCTCGCTCTTGGCCAGGAGGCGCAGGCGCAGGCTGGCCTTCGGTTGCATATGCCGACCCCGCGCGTGGCCCTGGGCCTGGCGCTGGCTGCGGCGCCGGTCGCGCACGCGGCGCTCGATATCTCGGATGGCCTGGTGGGCGACCTCGGTCACATCCTGGCCGCGTCCGGAGTCGGCGCCAGGCTCGACGTCGACGCGCTGCCGGCCGGCCCGGTGCTGGCGCGCCACGACGCTGAACTGCGGCGCCGCTTCACGGCGGCCGGCGGCGACGATTACGAACTATGCTTCACGGCGCCCGCCGAACAGCGCGCGGCGGTGCTGGAAGCCGCAGCACTGGCCGCGACACCGGTCACCCGGGTCGGCACGATCGAGACCGAAGCCGGCCTGCGCCTGGTCGATGCGCACGGCGCGCCGCTCGACCTGGGCTTGACGGGCTGGGATCATTTCAGCGCTGGTTGATGACCGTCACAGCGCGCCCTGCTAGCGGTTTTCTGGATCGGAACGCCGTTCAGGAGGGTCGCCCTCTTCAAAGCCGGCAACAAACACCATGAGCAAATCGTTGGCGACCTTCTCATGCCCTGCTTCGAGCAAGTTGTTTGCAGTCCTCGTCAGCTCGACCGGATCGATCTTGCCGTTCGTGTTATCGACCGCACGCCTGGTTACCTTACCAAGCTCGAATGCCAATTCTGCCATCGCGGTCGTTACTTTATCACTCATGGAATATCCTTATAGTTGAGGCACCAGCAAGAAAAATCGATCAAACGCTAGGCCGCCGCACCCTGCGCATCCTCCTCGCGCGGCGCCTTGCGATCGTCATACGGCCCATACGTCATCCAGTAATGCCGAAACGCGAGGCGTATATTGTCGCGCAGTTGCTGATCATCCCACGGCTTGGTATAGAAGCGGTAGATCGCCCCGCGATTGATCGAATCGAGCACCGTATCGACCCCGGTATACCCCGACAGGATAATGCGGATGGTCTCGGGATACATCTCCTTGACCTTGCTGAGAAATTCGGTCCCGCTCATCACCGGCATGCGCTGGTCGCACAGGATCACGTGCACCCGGTACAGCGCCAGCAATTCAAACCCCTCGGCCGGCGACGACGCCGTCAACACGCGATAGCCATCGCGCCGGAACAAGCGGTGCAGCGCAGTGAGCACGTTCGGATCGTCATCGACCACCAGCAGGGTCTGCACCTTGTCGTCTTCGGCCTGCTTTTCTTCCGGCTTGGCGCGGTTGGACACGACCATCTCGGCCAACTGGTCCGCCGGCAGCGCGCGCGAAAAATAAAACCCCTGGATCTGGTCGCAGCTGTGGCGCCGCAAATACGCCATCTGCGCACGCGTCTCGACGCCTTCGGCGATCACCTGCATGTGCAGGCTGTGCGCCATGCTGATGATGGCCAGTGCGATCGCGGCGTCGTCCGGGTTGTTGACGATGTCGCGCACGAACGCGATGTCGATCTTGAGCTTGTCGATCGGGAAGCGCTTGAGGTAGGCCAGGCTCGAGTAGCCGGTGCCGAAATCATCGATCGCGATCCGGATCCCGAGCGCCTTCAGGCGCGTGAGTACCTCGGTGGTGTGCTCGGCGTTCTGCATCAGCGCGCTCTCGGTGAGCTCCAGTTCCAGCAGTCCGGGCTCGATGCCGTGCCGCGCCAGCGCATCCTTGATCACGCCTTCGAGGTCGCCCTCGACGAACTGGCGGCTCGACACGTTCACCGCCACCCGCACGTCGCGCACCTCGGCCGCGCTCCAGGCCGCGATCTGGCGGCAGGCTTCGTCGATGATCCAGTCGCCGACCCGTACCACCAGGCCGGTTTCTTCCATCACCGGCACGAATTCGGCCGGATACACCAGGCCATAGCCGGGACGGTGCCAGCGCAGCAGCGCCTCGGTGCCGGCGATGCGGCCCGTGTTCAGTTCCATCTTGGGCTGGTAGTGCAGCACGAACTGGCCGTCTTCGAGGGCGCCGCGCAGTGCCAGCTCGAGGTCCAGGCGCGCCAGCACCTGCACGTTCATGCCGGCGGTGAAGAAGCGGTAGCCGTCGCGGCCGGCCTCCTTGGCGCGCACCATGGCGGTGTCGGCGTACTTGACCAGTGCGCCCGGGTCGACCGTGTCGTCCGGGTACATCGCGATGCCGATGCTGGCCGTCAGCGCCGCCTGCTGACCGTGCAGGTCGAACGGCGCGCGCAGGGCGTCGCGCACGTCATTGGCCATGTTCACCGCTTCCTGCTGCTCGCGCGGCATGGAGAGCAGCAGCGCAAATTCGTCCCCGCCCAGGCGCCCGACCGAATCGTGCACCTTCGCGCAGCGCACCAGGCGCCGGCTGAACTGGCGCAGCAGCTCGTCGCCGCCGCGCGTGCCGAGGGTATCGTTGATCACCTTGAAGCGGTCGAGCGTGATGCACAGCACCGCCACCCGCCAGTTCTTGTCCTGGGCCAGCTCGATGGTGTCTTGCAGGTTCTCGAAGAACAGGGTGCGATTGGGCAGGCCGGTCAGGGCGTCGTAGCTGGCCGCGTGGCGCAGGTTTTCCTCGGCCTGCCGGCGTTCGCTGATGTCGCGCGCCACCGCGATCAGCATGCGCTGGGCAGTACGCGGCCCCTCCTGCTCCTGCAGCTTCCAGCTGATCTCGACCGCTACCTCGCCTTCGCCGCCGGCGCGCAGCAGCTCGGTCTCGATGATGTCGGCCTCGGATTCGCCATCGTGCGCGGCGCCGCCGCCCAGCAGGCGCTCGAGCTGGGTGCGGGTGGCCAGGCCCAGCGCCACCGGGTCGATGCGCAGCAGCGCGTCGCGCGAGAAGCCCAGCATGCGGCAGGCGCCTTCCGAGACGTCGACCATCGCCATGCTGGCGGTGTCGATCAGGAACAGGGCGTCCGGCGTGGCGTCCATCGCGCCGCGAAAACGCGCCAGTTCGGCGGTGCGTTCGCGCACCTGGCGTTCCAGTTCGCTGCCGTAGTCGAGCGACTCGCGGTGCAGCAGGCGCACCTCGAGCAGGTTGCGGATGCGGGTCATCACCTCGACCGTGTCGAAGGGCTTGCCGATGAAGTCGCGCGCGCCCGCCTCGAGCGCCGCCAGCTTTTTATCCGGTTCGGCGGTCACCACCAGCACCGGCAGCCACGAATCGCTTTCCAGCGGCTTCAATGCCTCCATCACGTCGAAACCGTCCATGCCCGGCATGTGCAGGTCGAGGATGATCAGGTCGAAGCGGTGCTTGAGGTGCAGCGCCACCACCTGGCGCGGGTCGTAGGTGGAACTGACGTTCTCGTAGCCGGTGGTCTTGAGGAGGTATTCGAGCAGTTGCACGTTCACCGGCTCGTCGTCGACGACCAGGATGCGCGCGCGCCGGATGTCGGACAGGGAAATCATCTAGCCTTCCTTTCCGCCGACCCACCCGTCCCGGGCTGCTCTGCCAGCGTACTGTTGATCGCTTCAGTAAATTTTTCGATATCGATTGGTTTGGTCAGGTAGCGGTGGAAGCCCGCCGCCAGCCCGCGTTCGATATCGCGCGGCATGGCGTTGGCGGTCAGCGCGATCACGGGAATCCAGGTCGTCTCGGGGTCGGCGCGCAGCAGGCGCAATACCTCGTAGCCGCTCATGCCGGGCAGGTTCAGGTCCATCAGGATGGCGTCGGGACGGTGCGCCTTGGCCAGCTCCAGGCCAAGGTGGCCATCGGGCGCCGACAGCAGCCGCAGATCCTGGCGGAAGGCCACGATCTCTTCGACCAGGCGCAGGTTGGCCGGGTTGTCCTCGACGTACAGCACCAGGTGCGGCTCGCCGCCGTCGGGCGTGGCTGGCGGCGCAGCCTTGTCCTCGGGACCGCGCTCGGGCAGTGCCGACGCCAGCGGCGCGGTGCTGGCCAGTTCGATCGAGAACACACTGCCCACGCCGGGACTGCTGGTGACGCTGATCTCGCCGCCCATCAGTTCCACCAGGCGCTTGGTCACCACCAGGCCGATGCCGGTGCCTTCCTGGGCGCCGGCTTCCTGGCCCAGGCGGTTGAAGGGCTGGAACAGGCCTGCTACCTGTTCCGGATTGAGGCCATGGCCGGTGTCCTGCACCGACAGCCGCAGGCGATCCGGCGTCGGGTGCTCGCAGCTGACGACCACCGCGCCCTCTTCGCGGTTGTACTTGACGGCGTTCGAGAGCAGGTTGAGCAGAACCTGCTTGAGACGCGTGCGGTCCGCCATCACCATCGCCCCGTTCCCGTCCGGGAACAGCACCCTCACCTTGCGGGTGGCGGCGATCGGTTCGATCATGGCGCGCACCTCATTCAGGATGTCGTTCAGGCCCACCGGCTCCATCGACAGCGTGATGGTGCCCGATTCGACCTTGGCCAGGTCGAGGATCTCGTTGATCAGGGTGAGCAGGTGGCGGCCCGACTTGAGGATGTGATTCGCGAATTCCTTCTTCTGCTCGACGCTGGTGGGCAGGGTATCCGAGGTCAGGATCTGGGCAAAGCCCAGGATCGCGTTGAGCGGCGTGCGCAGCTCGTGGCTCATCGACGACAGGAAGGCCGACTTGGCCTGGTTGGCGCTCTTTGCCTCTTCATTGGCGTTGGCCAGTTCGGCGTTGGCCAGCGCCAGCTGCAGGGTACGCTCATCGACGCGCTGCTCGAGCTGCTCGTTCAGGCGCATCACTTCCTGCTGGGCGCGCGAGCGCTGCTGGGATTCGCGCAGCGTGCTGCTGTGCGAGTCCTCGAGTTCGCGGGTACGGCCCTCGATCTCGGTCAGCATGGCGTTGAAGGAGTCGGCCAGCTCGGCCGCCTCGTCGTCGCCGATGCGCGGCGCGCGGCGCGAATAGTCGCGCGTGGCCACCACCTCGC
>Ga0265780_10000528_pt1 | contig 59066 bp, 51 predicted proteins | sample P1T30metagenome_FD_192432 | JGI IMG/M metagenome (GOLD analysis project Ga0265780, IMG submission 192432) | Plant litter microbial communities from East Loma Ridge, Irvine, California - P1 T30 | ecosystem: Environmental > Terrestrial > Plant litter > Unclassified | place: USA: California... | reverse complement strand
TCGGGGCAACAATACGCGGTTTTTATGCAGGAAAATGTTTTTAAGCCCTGCGGTATGAAACATACTGCCGTATACTCCACGGCGCAATACGAAAAGGTGCCTGTTGATGTAGTAGGGCACGACCGGACCTGGAGGTATTCTGTGGTTCAGAATTATCTCGACGGACCGGTAGGGGACAAGGGGATATATAGTACATTACATGATCTTTACCTATTTGACCGCACCCTGAAAAAGGGCAAGATACTGGGGAAAGCATGGTTGGATTCGGCTTATACCGGCCATAATGAATCTTCACGGGGGCATTTTAACTACGGATATGGCTGGCGTATATTTGAAGGCGGGGGGCATAAGGTTGTGTATCATACAGGCTGGTGGCATGGTTTTAGACATATTTTCCTGAGAGATTTGAATGCAGATGTTACAATAGTACTTTTGAGTAATCTTACAAACGGAAGTCTCTTACAATTAGACGATCTTTATAAGATGGTCGGCATGCCGGTAGTACGAAAATCGGCATACACAGGCAATGGTGATACGGCTGAGGATTAAATGGGAGAATATACTGCCTAATTATCTACATTTCGTTGAATATTCGCCACAATCTTGCATATTTGCAGAATATTTAAGTTTTAGTAAAATAGTATATTTATAGCTATATTTACTTATCAGGGAGACCGGAGCGTTATAGATTTTTGAGCTCAGGATAAGTTTTTGTGCATCTTATAAGATTAAGGTTTTAACCAATAATGAGCAAAGTTTTTATAATTGATGACGATCCGATCCATCAGCGTATTGCGCAGATTATGATTGAGAAACATCAAATTTATGAGCAGCATAGTAGTTACACAGAAGCAGGAAAAGCCTTAGAGTACCTCGAGCAGAATTCAGACAAAGAACAAGCATTACCTGATGTTATCTTGCTGGATCTGAATATGCCCGTAATTGATGGCTGGGATTTTTTAGAGAAGTTTGACCATTTACGGAATATTCTCCGGAAGAATATTCGTATTTATATAGTTAGTTCTTCGGTGGATGAAAAAGATATCCAACGGTCTCAGACTTATTCCTATGTACACGGGTTTATCTCAAAACCTCTTTCCCCGGAAATTATCAGAAATACCCTTTAAACTTTTATATTGAGCTCTTGTTATTAATTTATAATATATAAAGAGATGTTTGATAAACTATTACAGGTTCAGCAGCAGGCGGAAGAGTTAAAAAAGAGGCTTGACAATATTACAGTTACCGGCGAGTCTGAAGCTGGGAAAATTAAAGTACTGGCTACAGGAAATAAACACATCAAGTCTATTGAGATACAGGAGGAGTTTTTGGCAGCTGCAGATAAAGAGGAGCTGGAAGAACTGCTTGCGGTAGCTGTTAATAAGGCACTCGATCAGGCTGAAAATATCCACCAGACCGAAATGCAGGCAATGAGCCAGTCTATGCTTGGTGGTCTTGGAAATCTTTTTGGCAGTTAACACATATTTATGAAGATTACTTATTACGGTCAATCTTGTTTCCTGTTGGAAACAGGGGGCAAAAATATTCTTTTTGATCCGTTCATTACACCGAACGAACTGGCATCGCATATTGATATTAATACTATCAAAGCTGATTTTATACTTGTATCACACGGACACCAGGATCATACTGCAGACCTTGTGGAGATAGCAAAAAATACAGGAGCGCTCGTGGTAGCGTCTTTCGAAATAATAGAATGGCTGGGTAGGCAGGGAGTTACAAATTGCCATCCGATGAATCTTGGCGGACAGTGGAATTTTGACTTTGGAACCGTGAAGATGGTATTTGCCGCTCATTCCAATTCTCTTCCCGACGGAACTTATGCGGGCACTGCTGCCGGTTTCATCATTCAGGCAGATGATAAGACGATTTATTACGCCGGGGATACCGCGTTAATGCAGGAAATGAAACTTACAGGCGATCTGTATCAGCTTGACTTCGCTTTCCTGCCGATTGGCGATAACTTCACCATGGGGGTTAATGATGCTATTATGGCTTCTAAATTTATTAAGTGTAATACTATTATCGGTATGCACTATGATACATTCGGTTATATTAAAATAGATAAAAAAGAAGCCCTGGCACAATTTGATAATGCAGGGCTTGATCTTAAACTGATTGATATTGGCGGCTCGCTTGAGCTCTAGATTACTGTACCGTTAGGAAGAACAGCTGATTTTTTTATTACTACAATTCCATTACTAACGGTATATTTTTCATAGTCCCCGTCTTCCAGATGGGGACCTCCGTTTATACGGACGTCGTTTCCAATGCGGCAGTTCTTATCGAGAATGGCATTCTTTATATAACAACGTTCGCCAACTCCTATTATCGGGGAGTTTGTTTTCCGTGCATCTTCCAGCTGATCCAGACTCTGATAATAATCACTTCCCATGATATAACTGCATTCTATAGTTGTTCCGCGGCCTATACGGGTGCGTATGCCTATTACTGACCTTTCAATACGGCTGGCCTGGATAATACAGCCATCTGCAATAACGGTCTTTTCAAGTGTGGTACCCTGTATCTTCGATGGAGGAAGCATTCTTGGTCTTGAAAAAATGCTTTTCCTGTCGAACATATTGAATTGCGGAATATCATCAGTAAGTCCGATGTTCGCTTCAAAAAAAGACGGAATAGTACCAATATCTGTCCAATAACCTTCGTACTGGTAACTTACCACTTTGCTTTTAGCTATAGCTTCGGGAATGATCTCTTTACCGAAATCGGTATGCGGGTCGTTAGTTAATGTGTCAAACAGCGTATCCCGGTTAAAAATATAGATACCCATAGAAGCCTGGTATACTCTGCCCTGGGCTCTCATTGAAGGGCTAACTTCAGACGCCCATTCTTCGAAGTCTGTTTTAGGCTTTTCTATGAATGCCGTGATATTATCAGCCTCGTCTGTTTTCATTATTCCGAACGCCGGAACTTCTTTGGCTGTTACCGGTATCGTAGCCACAGAGATATCAGCATTTCTTTCGATATGTTTCTGTATCATATCATTGAAATCCATCTGGTATAACTGGTCGCCGGAGAGTATCAGAACAAATTCAAAGTCGAAAGGTGAAATATGATGAAGGCTTTGCCTCACCGCATCTGCCGTGCCCTGGAACCAGCCGGTATTGTTAGGCGTTTGCTCGGCTGCCAGTATATCGACAAAGCCTAAGCTGAAAACATTGAAATGGTAGGTGTTCTTAATATGTTTGTTCAGTGACGCGGAATTAAACTGCGTCAGAACAAAGATCCTGTCGATACCTGAATTCAAACAGTTGGAAATAGGGATATCAACTAGCCGGTATTTGCCTGCTATAGGAACAGCAGGTTTAGACCGTGTGGCGGTGAGTGGATGAAGCCGGGTGCCCTGGCCTCCTCCGAGTATTACAGCGAGTACTTTCGACATGATTACATTATTTAAGGCTATTATATAGTTCTGTATATTGGTTGGCAGACTGATGCCAGGAATAGTTTAAAGACATCATTCTGTTACGTAACAATCTCATCAATGCAGTGTTTGAATATAAATCAACTGCTCTTGAAATAGCGCCCGAAATAGCTTCCGCGCTGGCTTCTTCGAAGCAGATTCCATACCCGTCTGGTTCTGTGTAATCTATTACCGTGTCTATAAGACCGCCGGTTTTTCTGACTACAGGAACTGTGCCGTACCTGAGAGCATAAAGCTGATTCAGGCCGCAGGGTTCTACCCTGGATGGCATCAGCAGGAAATCTGCAGACGCATATATCCGGTGAGACAATGCCTCATTATATCCCAGGAAAACGCTGTAGTCGTTTTTGAACGGAGATGCCAGCTCTGCAAGGGCATGCTCTATATGCCGATCTCCTGATCCGAGTATAATTACGCTTACTTTATCTTTTAATTCTGTAAGGCTTACAGCAAGCGCCGCAGGAATCAGGTCAGCTCCTTTTTCGCCAACCAGCCGGCCTATGAACGCTATAAGAGGCTTCTTTTCCGAAAGATTAAATTCTGCGCATATCAGCTTTTTATTTTCCTGCTTGTTTACCGTGATGTTCTCCGTATCATAATTAAATGAAATCATGGGGTCTGTTTCAGGGTTCCATACGTCGAGGTCGATGCCATTGATAATACCACTTCCTTTGTCTTGTTCCATCTGAAAAAGTAACTCAAGACCGTTGGAGTTGTATGAAAGTTCAGTAAGGTAACTGGGAGATACCGTAGTATACTTCCAGCAGCACTTCACTGCGGCGGCCAGCGGGTTAATGCTGGTACCCCATTCAAGCAGTCCTGTTTTGCTGAGATCTACGTCTGGAAGATATCTGAGCTTGTCCCATCCCATCCATCCCTGGTATTGCGCATTATGAATGGTAAGTACAGTCGGTATGTCCGAGAACTTTTTATAGCGATAGGAATGATTAATCAGAAAGGGAATTAACCCGGTATGATGATCATGACAGTGAATAACATCGGGCAATTGTTTAAAATCGCCCAGCCACTCAAGGAATGCAAGCTGGAAAGCTATGAACTGCTCTGTTTCGTCAGGGTAAGAATAGATTTCGGGCCTGTCCAGAAGTCCGGGGATTCTTATCAGATGCAACGGAAATCCCAGCTTGTCTGTACTTTCTTTTATTACCTGAAATGCCATTTTAGTGCCAGCCATGGTTATTTCGGACTGGAAAACAAGATCAAAGGAATTCTCCTGAACAAATTTGCGATCATAGTAAGGCATTACTACAATTGCCGATATTCCTGCAAGCTGCTGATATTTTGGAAGTGCACTTACCACATCTCCCAGCCCCCCTGCTTTGGCAACTGGATAACACTCGGCACTTAGATGGATCACATTCATAATTGGGTGTATAGATCGTTTGAAATTTAAGAAAATATATTTCGGGAAAACAAAAAAACCCATCTTTTTTTGATGGGTTTTGTAAATTTTACATTTCTGTTTATTTAATTCATTTATAGGGCTATAAAATGCAAGTCATCTTATTTTAGTGGGCTTCCAGCCAGTTGTTTCCCTGTCCAACTTCCACAAGTATCGGTACCGTCGTCTTAATTGCCGACTTCATCCGTTCAATTACGATGTGTTTAACCTGATCAACTTCAGCAAGAGGGACGTCAAAAACAAGTTCATCATGGACCTGCATCGTCATTCTGGCATTCAGCTTTTGTTCTGCAAGATCTTTGTGAATATTGATCATGGCGATTTTGATCATATCTGCCGCAGAGCCCTGGATCGGGGCGTTTATTGCATTTCGTTCCGCAAATCCTCTTACAGTAGCATTTGCAGAGTTAATATCCCGGAGATATCTTCTGCGGCCCATCAGGGTTTGTACAAAGCCGTTCTCCCGGGCAAAGTTCATGGTATCGCTCATATATTGTTTGATACCTGAATATTGCCTGAAATACTCTTCTATTATATCAGCTGCTTCTTTTCTGGGTATGCCAAGGCTTTGTGATAACCCGAAAGCAGATTGACCATAAATAATACCAAAGTTGACTGCCTTTGCGTTGCGCCTCCGTGTAGAATCTACATCTTCCAGGGCCATTCCATATACCTTTGCTGCCGTAGCCGTATGGATATCGAGGCCTTTAGAAAAGGCATCCATCATATTTTCATCTTTACTGATTTCTGCTATCAGCCGTAATTCTATCTGAGAATAATCTGCTGAAAGAATAACATGCCCCTCATCCCTTGGTATGAAAGCTCTGCGGACTTCCCGTCCGCGTTCTGTTCTGATGGGAATATTCTGAAGATTGGGGTTGTTTGAACTCAGGCGTCCGGTTGCAGCAACCGCCTGGTTATACGAAGTATGCACCCTTCCCGTTTTGGGATTAATAAGAAGAGGAAGCGCATCAACATACGTCGACTTTAATTTTAACAGCTGCCTGAAGTCAAGAATATCTTTAGCTATATCACTTTTATTTGCCAGGGCTGTAAGGATATCTTCGCCGGTCTGATATTGACCTGTTTTGGTTTTTTTTGCCTTAGGGTCGAGCTGCAGCTTTTCAAAAAGTACTTCACCCAACTGCTTGGGCGACGAGATGTTAAAGCGTACGCCCGCTTTTTCGTAAATGGTTTTCTCCAGTTGTTTGATATCTGAATCAAGCTGTAAGGAATACTCGCTTAATGCCTCCCTGTCGATTTTAACACCCTCGCGTTCTATATCGGCAAGTACATATATCAGCGGGTTTTCAATATCAGACGCAAGTGCATCTACTTTAGCGCTTGCCAGCATCGGTTCGAATACTTCTTTGAGCTGCAGGGTAATATCAGCATCTTCTGCCGCATAATCTTTGATTCTGGCAAGCTCAACATCTCTCATTGTACCCTGATTCTTTCCCTTGGTGCCGATAAGCGAAGTTATCGATACCGGCGTATACCCGAGAAAGTTCTCTGATAGGATGTCCATATTATGTCGGGTATCCGGGTCGATAAGGTAATGTGCAAGCATGGTGTCAAAGAGCTTTCCTTTGACCGCTATTCCATACCAGTTGAGTACCAGGATATCATATTTAAGATTCTGCCCGGTTTTGCTGATCGCCGGATTTTCAAGAAGATCTTTAAACTCCAGTACGATTGAACAGCATTCGTCCTGGGGTACAGGAAGAGGTACATACCAGGCTTCTCCGGGTTTTAAAGAAAATGACATGCCGACAAGCTCGCAGTTATTGGCATCCATAGATGTGGTCTCCGTATCAAAACAGAAAGCATCCTGGCTGTTCAGAAGGGCGATAAGTGCAGCTCTTTTTTCCTTTGTTTCTACCAGATGATACTCATGTGGTGTATTTTCAATCGTTTTCAGAGAGGCTGCCGGTTCTTCAGGTGTTGCCTGAGAAATCTCTGATCCCTGCACCGGCTGGCCGAACAGATCTGTTTGCTGTCCATAGGAAGGCTGTTTAGCATCCGCTATATTAAACTCCTCAGCAAATACCCGCCGGCCAATGGTTCTGAATTCCAGTTCGGCAAACAGGGGTTCAAGCTTTTCCCGGCTGGGTTTATTGATCGTTAAAGCTTCTTCATCGAGCTCTACAGGAGCATTGAGCAGTATTGTAGCCAGCTTTTTTGAGATTAAACCCTGTTCTGCAAAATTCTCGACATTTTCTTTCAGTTTTCCCTTAAGCTCGTGGCTGCTGGCAATAATCTTCTCGACAGAATCATATTGCTTTATCAGGGTTTTGGCTGTTTTTTCACCTATCCCCGGTATCCCTGGTATATTATCAACCGCATCTCCCCATAGACCAAGTATATCAATTACCTGTTCTACCCTTTCTACCTCCCATTTGGCAAGCACCTCGGGGACACCGAGTATTTCAATATCGCTGCCCATTCTGGAGGGCTTATAAATGAATATATTTTCGGAAACGAGCTGGGCGAAATCTTTATCAGGTGTCATGCAATAAACTGTAAAACCCGCCTGTTCCGCTTTTTTAGCAAGCGTACCGATAATGTCATCGGCCTCATAGCCATCAGAAGTAATAACCGGTATATTAAAGCCTTCTATTACTTTCACAACATATGGAATTGCCAGTGCCAGATCTTCGGGCATTGCCTGGCGGTGTGCCTTGTACTCAAGAAAGTCGGTATGCCTTTCGGTTGGAGCATCCGTATCGAATACAACTGCCAGATGTGTCGGGCTTTCTTTTTTCAGGACTTCTAACAGCGTATTTGTGAAGCCCATTATTGCCGAGGTGTTTAATCCGTTAGAAGTGAAACGCGGATTTTTACTTAAAGCAAAGTGCGCTCTGTAAACCAAAGCCATTCCATCAAGGAGAAAGAGTTTTTTTTTGTTTTGTGATTCCACTGATTATCTTGATTACCCTGATTAATAAAACCGGATGTCAAATTTACTAACATCCGCAGGATTATGATCATATTTATTGCCTGTAAACACCGGTTTACTGCTTTCTGAAATGGCAGTCAGTAATATGATCATTGACCATTCCAGTAGCCTGCATATAAGCATAACAGATTGTACTTCCGAAAAATTTAAATCCTCTTTTTTTCATGTCTTTTGCGATAGCATCGGAAATCACTGTTCTGGCTGGTGCTTGTTTATAGTCGATGATATCATTTATGATTGGCTTGCCTTCTGGCATGAAAGAATATAAATAACTATCAAACGAGCCGAATTCTTCTTTTATTGCGAGAAATTGCCGGGCATTATTAACAGCAGATTCTATTTTCATCCGGTTACGGATAATTCCGCTATCCTGCATTAAGCGCTCAACGTCTTCTTCTGAAAATGCGGCCACTTTAAGAGGATCAAATTCTTCAAATGCTGCGCGGTAGTTCTCCCTTCTTTTTAAGATGGTTATCCAGCTGAGCCCGGCCTGAGCCGATTCCAGGATGAGAAACTCGAAAAGGATACGATCGTCATGAACTTCTTTTCCCCATTCCTCATCGTGGTATTTCGTATAGAGGGGATCTGTGCCGCACCACTTACAGCGAACTATTTCGGGGTTGTTTATCTGAGCAGCCATTCCCTGTGAGTACTGAGTTAAGCTTGTATGCCGCAAAGTTCGTCCCAGTACTCTACCGCTCTTCTGTAATGAGGTATCACAATAGAGCCTCCTACAAGGTTAGCTATCATAAATACTTCATTCAGCTCTTCGGTCGTTACTCCTGCTTCATGACATTTTCCGAGATGATACTTTATGCAATCGTCGCAGCGCAGTACCATGGATGCTACCAAGCCAAGCATTTCTTTGGTTTTGACATTTAATGCACCGTCGGCATACGATGTGGTATCAAGAGCAAAGAAACGTTTTATATTGATATTGGCTGTTTCCATTACCCGTTCATTCATGCGGGTGCGGTAATCATTAAACTCATTTATTAGTTTTCCCATATGATAAATTTTAATCCGGGTTTTCCTCTGCCTGATCTGCGCCGGGCTGCCAGAACAATTTTCTGAAGTCTTTAATCTTGTCGTTTTCCACTGTTATTCCCTCACTTTCGAGTAATTGCTGCATCAATGATTCTGAAGGGAAATGGTGTTTTCCTGATAACATTCCGATCCGGTTTACTACCCGGTGAGCCGGAACAGGTGGAAATGCTGTTCCGCAAACGTTCATTGCGTAACCCACCATCCTGGAAGACCGCTTCATTCCTATATATGCCGCTATAGCGCCGTAAGAGGTTACCCGGCCTGCCGGTATCTGCCTTACCACTTCATACACTCTATCGTAGAAGGTCTCCTTGTCCATTACTGAAAGCTGAATTTCAGGTAATTTATGTTTTTATCTGTAGCAAGATACTTCTTTTCGTAATAAGTTTTGATAGATAAAACTTCATCAGCCAGGTTTGAATTGTAGAGATCTTCGGTACCTGAATGAAGCTTTAAATCAAGTTCTGTTATTTTTTCTCTGGTATAGGCGTGAAGCGCATCGTTATCTGTTTTAAGATGTATAAGCCCGCCGGGTTCGAGAATTGATTTGTATTTTTCCAGGAACTTTGGGAAGGTAAGCCGCTTCTTTTCACGGCTGACCTGCGGCTGCGGATCGGGGAATGTTATCCATATTTCAGCAATTTCTCCTTCTGCGAAATAGTCAAGAATGTTTTCGATCTGGATACGCAGAAAGGCCACATTTGAAATGTTCTCTTCGATAGCCGTTTTTGCACCCCGCCATATCCTGTTGCCTTTGTAATCTATTCCTATAAAATTTTTTTCAGGGAATAGCCTGGCCAGGTTTACCGTGTATTCTCCCTTGCCGCAGGCAAGCTCCAGGATCAATGGCCTGTTATTGTGAAAATGATTATTTTTCCAACCTCCTTTAAAAGTTTTTCCTTCTTCCAGCTGCAGGACGTTTGAGAATGTCGCTATTTCGGCAAAACGCCTAAGTTTATCTTTACCCATGATTTATCAGATACAAAAATAAAATTAATATTTCATCTGTAAACCTGTCTTTGACCAAGGAAGAGGTGTTAAACTTGTTTGTACGCTTGTATTTTATGAGCTTGCAATTAAAAACAAGTTTGGCTAAGTTTGGGGCTACAGAAACTTAAGTGGAAAAAAACGCAAAAATCTATATTGCAGGCCATCGCGGGATGGTAGGTTCTGCCATAACAAGAAAGCTTCAGAAAGAAGGATTTACAAATATTATCACCAGAGGTTCTCAGGAGCTCGATCTTAGAAGCCAGCAGGCTGTCTCTGATTTTTTTGCTGAAGAGAAACCTGACTACGTATTTCTGGCGGCGGCGAAGGTCGGAGGAATCATCGCCAATAATACGTACAGGGGCGAATTTCTTTATGATAATCTGATGATCCAGAATAACATTATCCATAACGCCTACCTTACCGGTGTTAAAAAGTTAATGTTTCTCGGATCCAGCTGTATATATCCGAAAATGGCACCTCAGCCTTTAAAAGAAGAGTATTTACTGACGGGGCCCCTGGAACATACGAATGAGCCGTATGCAATAGCAAAAATTGCGGGCATTAAACTATGCGACGCTTATCGTGACCAGTACGGATGTAACTTCGTATCTGTTATGCCAACAAACTTGTACGGCTATAATGACAACTATCATCCTGAAAATTCTCACGTGCTGCCGGCATTGATCCGTAAGTTTCATGAGGCTAAGATAAAAGGGAACGACAGCGTAGTTATATGGGGTACCGGGAGCCCCATGCGTGAGTTCTTATTTGCAGACGACCTCGCCGAAGCATGTTTTTTCCTGATGGAAAATTATAATGAACCAGGGCTGGTAAATATAGGGACGGGAGAAGATATTACAATTAAGGATCTGGCCTATTTAGTTAAGGAAGCAGTAGGGTTTGAGGGCTCTCTGGAGTTTGATACCAGCAAGCCGGATGGAACACCCAGAAAACTGATGGATGTTTCTAAGCTTCACTCTTATGGCTGGAGGCATACAGTTGAATTAAAAGAGGGAATCGCGCTGGCGTACCAGGATTTTCTTTCTAAATAGCTATTAATAAAAATGCCCTTCATGGAAGGGCATTTTTATTAATAAGTTTCGCTGTCGGGAGGTATTCCATAATCTCTGATACGAGAAGACTTAGTTTTAGCTGCACCCGGCTTCGGTTTAAATATCGCAGATATCTTATCTATTACTCCTACAACCACATTAGAATTAACCTGTTTCGCTGCTTTTTGCGACAGGAATGTAATCAGTGTTTTAGTAATAAATCCGGAGCGCTTAAATAAAACGCCGTTCACGAACAACGGAAGTATAATCCGGGCGATATTAGTAATTGTATCCTGTCCGAGGGCATCGTGAAGAAGTGATTTTTTTCCCGATCCAGTCTTTAATAGTCCTGTAACAGAACTGAATACGGCAGAGGGGCTGCTGAACTTCTCTTTTAAGGCCTCTTCCTTCTGAAATTGCTGTACCCTGAGAAATTTGATCTCCTCCTGTAACTCGGCTAAGCTGTTAAAAGATTTTTCCATCATTTTTTCCTTTTAAAAATTCTCTTTACCATAAAATCATGGAGATATTTCTCAACGAGGCGATCTTTAATGAAATACATTATTAATGCCAGAGCCAGGTAAATAAGGGCAACGATTCCAAATCCTTTTGCATAAGAACCCAACTCTTCGCCAATCCATAAAGCGAGCGTTAAAGAAGCGAAAAGGAAAGTTAACAAGGCCGATATGATAACAAAAGAGTCAGTGATCAGATTTGCCACTACGATTGTGAGCCTTTCGATCACACTTAACCTTGTAAGTTCAAAGCGCGTTGAAATATAATCCTTAAGCAGGGAGATGAGATCCTGAGACTGTTGTTTATCTTGAGTTTCCGGCATAAATAAAATTATTAAAGTTCCGACGGCAAGTCAGAACCTGTTTAAATAGCGTCTGTAGCTTGCTGTCCAGCCTGGTTAAGATCCTCTTCTGCGTCTGCAAATCTGGTCTTAACATTATCAACAACCTTATCTTTAAATGCGGTAAGGTTCTCAATTTCCTCTGCTGCTCTGTCCTTGATTGAGTCGCCGAGATTCTTGAGTGCGTCGTTAAGTTTATCACGGGTTTCTGCTCCTTTTTCTGGGGCAAATAAAATACCTAATGCTGCTCCTGCAGCTACTCCGGCTAATAAAGCTACTAATACTTTAGTATTGTCGTTCATCGCGTTTAAGTTTAAATGTTTTCTGATGAGGTAATAAAAATCAACTCTTTTATAATACAACAAAAATACTTAAACGGTTTGAATAATTTTTATTCTTCGTCTGAGGCCCTGATTTTTTCCAGCCGTTCTGTTGCCATACGGCTGGTTTCATAAATCCTGACGGTAAGGATGAAATACGAAAGAAGTAAAGGCCCGAACACAAGTCCCATAATACCGAATACGGGAATCCCTATGATGACGCCTATAACGGTTATGATGGGATGGATATTACCAACCCTTTTTGCTATAAGAAAGCGAATTACATTGTCAATATTAATTACAAGTACAAAACCCCATATCAGGAGCCCGATGCCTGACTGCGTGTTTCCGTTGGCAAGTTCCAGCAGCGCGGCCGGTACAAATACTATCGGTGAGCCAAGTACCGGAATAAAAGAGAGAAAGGTAGAGATTACACCCCAGAAAATGGCATCCCTTATCCCGAACATAAAAAAACCTATACTGACTAAAGCTCCCTGAACTATAGCGATAAGCCCCTGACCGAGTACATTAGAGTAAGTAACATGTTTTAGTTCCGCTGCAAAGCGAAGGGCATTTTGTTCCCGGAAAGGCGAGTATTTAATGGCTTCTGTTTCAAATCTTTCATAATTGGTAAACATAAAGAAGAGCAGGAAATACATGATTATAATGCCAAGAACCAGATCGAAGGCGCCACCTATTATAGAGGGGAAAAGATCGCCGGCATATGTTGTTGCTTTCTGCATCCCTTTTTCAAGCAGGTCTGGCTGGTGCAGTTTGGAGCCCAGATAAGTATCTATTTTGCTGACCAGCACTTTTAGTTTTAGCTGATCACTTTCAAACTCTGTGATTTTATTGATAACCATTAAGCTCAGAAGGAAGAATGGCAGTACGATGATAAGAAATGAACTACTGATCAGGCCTGCTGATGCGAATATTCTGTTCATTTTCCATTTTTCTATAAGGTGCACATATACCGGCCTTAAAATGGTATACATGATAACGGTACTGAGCAAGGAACCTGCTATAAATCTCAGCGAATAAAGGATACAGCATCCCAGCGCAATGATAGTAATTAACAGGATATTGTTGCGCTGTTTATAATTAAAAATGGGCATAGAAAACGGGCTTCAGCAAATTTAAAGGGAAAACACATGTTTTTAACATGTTTATCCCCTTTTTGTTGCACAGCATCTGTCAGAAAGCCCCGATTTCCATGGCGTTTGCTTTTTTTATCAAAAGCGGCAGGCTGATAGTGACGGTTGTGCCCTCCATCAATCTGCTTTCTACTTCGATTTTTCCCTCATGTGCCAGAATAATACGTTTTGAATGCGTCAGCCCCAGGCCTGTTGCTTTAGGTTTAGTTGAAAAGAATGGTTCAAAAATCTTCTTTACATCTTCGTCTGCAATGCCGTGCCCCCTGTCTATTATCTGAAGGTTAAGTTCGTCGTCATTGAGAGCAACTTCTATAGATACATCTTTCTGCTGGCCTGAAGATGCTTCTGCTGCATTCTGAAGAATATTAAGCAAAGCAAACCGGAGCTTCTGTTCATCACCCAGCACAAGCAGTTCTTCATGTACGGACAGGGCGGGCGGCTGTATGTTGAATGTATAAACAGCTTCTGCAATAGCAGATTTAAGGGTGTCGTAAAAGTTAAACTTTCTTTTGCTGACAGATGTAGTCTGTGTGCTTTCTACCAGTTCTGAAGTTAATTTATTAATCTTCCTGCAATTCTCTTTGATAATATCGAAGAGAATCAGATCATCTGGCTGGTTAACATCGTTCTTTAATTCGTCGACAGCCAGGTTTATGTTTGACAAGGGATTGTAGATTTCGCTGGCCAGGTTCTTTGCCATAAGCTCTATGGCCGCCAGTTTTTCCTTAAGGACCTCTTCCTGTTCCTGAAGTTTTCTATAAGTAAGATCGTGTATAATAGAATAATATAACTCGCTGTTGCCGTGCTGTGTTATTTGCAGAAAAGAAGATATACTGCAGAACTTTACCTTGCCGGATGAAGTAATAAACTCGAGCTCGAGGTCGGTTACCGCACCATGTTGTTCCATTTTAGTGGTGAATATTCTTCGGCTCGTCTCATCCTTGTAAAACTCAGTGGCATTTTTTCTAAGAAGTTCCTCCTGTGTTGCCTCAAAGAAGTTAATTGCAGCCGTATTAACTTCATAAACTTTTCCATAAAAGTCTGTTATGACCATCGGGTCTTTAGAGCGTTCAAAAATAATACGGAACTTATTTTCGCTGTCGCGTAGTTTTTCCAGCGTTTTGTGATGTTCCAGAGCATATCTTATAGAACGTTCCAGGGTTTTGCTGTTAATTTCATCTTTTACCAGGTAATCCGCAGCACCAAGTTTTAGAGCCTCTTCATCGATCTTCATGTCGCCTTTACCGGTAAGGATAATTATAGGTTGCGAGCAATTTGATTTTACGGCTTCGTTCAACAGGTCAATGCCGGAGTACTGTCCTAATCGATAATCTACAAGATAGATATCATAATATTCTTTAAGCATCGCGTTGATGGCTTCCGAATATTTGTTGCACCAGGTTAGTTCATAATCCTGGCTTCGGGAATTTCCTAACAGCAATTCCCTGGTGAGGATGAAGTCTTCCTCATCATCGTCTACAAGCAAAATTTTTATCACAGGCATATATCAACAGAACCGTGGAATTCTTTTAACCAGGTTTATACTATCGTCTGGAAGTAAAATAAACAAGTTGCTGGTTATCAATATTCCTGTTAGTGATGTCCATACTTTTGCCTTAAATGGGAAATTTGTTCTACGAGCGGACTTCTTTTTTTTCGTCCCGATCATGCCACTATTTATTCCCCCCTCAGGTTAAAGTGTGCATTGTTTTTAATTAATGTTCACTGGCAGAATAATTCTGAATAAAGCACCCTCTTTTTCTTTACTTTCAGCTTCAATTGAGCCCCCATGGTTTTCCACAATCTTCTTACATAATGCAAGTCCTATTCCAGTTCCGTCATATTCGCTTTTTGAATGCAGACGCTGAAACAATATGAAGATCTTTCCAGCATACTGAGGATTGAATCCTATTCCGTTATCTTGTATTTCTATACTGCAATACTGCCGGTCTGTGTCGGGTATGGATGGTGGCAGGCTACCCTGGCTTTCGGTGAGTCTGGCCTTTATGCTTATTACAGGCGGCAGGTTTTCCTGGTTGAATTTCAGGGAGTTGCTGATTATGTTCTGAAACAGCTGTCTTAATTGCGACGGAATTGCTTTTATTGTTATACCGGCGTCGACCGTTACCGATGCTTTACTTTTTTCTATTGCATATTCCAGGTCGAACAAAACCTCTTTCACTATATGATTAAGGTTTACCGGCACAAAGTCTTCTGTTGGCCTGCTTAATTTGGAAAATGTTAACAGTTCATCGATCATGAGCTGCATTCTGTCTGCAGCACTTCGTATCCTATAAAAATAATCCTGAGCTTCTTCCGGAGTATCGGCAAGATAGCGGTTGCGGAGCAGGTCTGTAAATGCCCTTATCTTCCTTAGCGGTTCCTGAAGATCGTGTGACGCTATGTATGCAAATTGTTCCAGGTCCTGGTTGGAACGGTTAAGTTCTGTTACTTTATTTTCCAGTTCATGCTGAGCCTTTTTGATATCTGTAATGTCGTGCATTACCACCATGATTCCGAAGATCTCCCTTTGGGAAGAGTAAACAGGGGTATAGCTTATTTTAAAAGTACCCTGGTTGATCCTATATTCTATACGGCTTTCTTTTCCTTTAAGCGCGAGATCAAGAAATTTAGAGTGTTCTTCGGGGTCATCTTTCAGGAGCTTATAAACGCTCGTTCCGGTATTTATCTGGTTCAGAGGGTCGATCTTTGCAATTGCAGGCCCCTCAACGAGTAATAACTCTTTTTTTTTATCATATAGAAATACGGCGCTGTCGGGCACATTCTTCGCAATGGTTCGGTAAATGCTCTCACTTCTGTCTAAAAGCAGGGAGGTATGTTTTAATTCAGTAATATCCTGAGTATTGCCTACTATAGTTTGCACCGTGCCCTGAAGGTCGGTCTTGAATTTTCCGTTAAGCAGCAGATAGCGGGTTTCGCCGTCTGGTCTGATTATACGGTATTCTATAGAAAATGGAGAAAGTGTAGTCTGGGTATCGGCAAGTATTGTTACAAAGCGCTGCACATCTTCGGGGTGAATCAGTGTAAGATAAAACCTCAGATCGATCCCGGGCGAATCGGGTTCAAGCCCGTGGATGCGGTAAAGTTCATCTGACCAGAAAAAGCTGCTTTTTTCCTGTGACCATTCCCAACTGCCGTTATGAGATATAGCTTCCGCCTCTTTAAGCAGGGCCTCGCTTTGAGCAAGCTTGTAGCTTGCCTCCCTTAGTTCTGCAATATCCAGCTGCGACTTGTGGCTGATCTTTTGCCGCAGCTGTTGTATTATCCGCCTCTCTTTTTTTATTTTGTGCCGTAAATATGCACATGGCAGTATTCCGGCTAAAAGTGCGGCAAGAATTCCGAGCGTAATCCACATATTTTCCTGCTATTCCAGGTTTATGGCCTTCATTTTATTGTAAAGAGTTTTCCGGTCTATATTCAGAATCTTAGCTGCCTTGGTTTTGTTGAAATTTACTTCTTTTAAAACCCTCAGAATAGTTTCGTATTCTGCTTCCAGTGCAGCGTCTTTAAGTCCTTTTTTACTCTCCTTATTCTGTATTGAGCCTACCGCAGATTCAATAGCCGAAGCCCGGGCAAATGTTGATATTTCGAGAGGAAGTGCTTTGACCTGAACTTTATGTGACTCGGTAAGCAGGGAGGCTCTGCGGATAACGTTCTTTAGCTCCCGGACATTGCCCGGCCAGTTATAGGTGAGAAGACATTGAATAACTTCGTCAGAAAATCCTTCTATATTACGGTTCAGCTCCTTGTTCGCCGCATTTAAGAACGTTTCTGCAAATTTTAGTATATCTCTTTCGCGTGTACGCAGGGGCGGGAGGTGTATGCTGAATTCGTTAAACCGATGATAGAGATCTTCCCTGAAACGCCCTTTTTGAATGGAGTCCATCAGGTTTTCATTGGTGGCAACAATTATCCTGACGTCAAGATCTATCTCTTTGGTGCTGCCAATTCGTTTTACCTTCCTTTCCTGTACGGTTCTAAGTAATGCCGCTTGTATATCATAAGAGAGGTTACCTACCTCATCCAGAAACAGCGTACCGCCGTTGGCCATCTCGAAATGGCCTATTTTAGTGTAAAGCGCTCCGGTAAAAGAGCCTTTTTCGTGCCCGAAAAATTCGCTTCCTGCCAATTCTTTTGTTAAAGATCCGCAATCCATGGCAATAAAAGGCTTATCTCTCCTGTTGCTCTTTAAATGGATCGATTTCGCTACAGATTCTTTACCTGTTCCGCTTTCTCCGGTAAGAATAACGCTGTAGTTAGTTGGAGCTATGACTTCAATATGTCTTAGCAGTTCTTTAGAAGCAGTACTCTCTCCTGAAATGAATTCGTCGGGAAAAGCACCCGCGCCGCCTTTCTCTTTTTTGGCGCCGCCTGAAGAGTTATCTTCTGTAAAACTGTTCGTTAGAGCTTCCTGTGTTTCGAGAGCTTTATTAATAGTATTCAGGATCTCGTCAGGATACAAGGGTTTAGTAATGTAATCGTAGGCTCCCATTTTGATCAGCTCTACGGCTAGTTTGATATCCGAATACCCCGTTATAATAATTACACCGGTAGACGGATAAGCCGCTTTGATCTTTTTCAACATTTCCCTTCCATCTGTGTCTTCAAGTCTGAAGTCGCATAGAACAAGATTGTAATGTTCTTTGGCGAGTATTTCAAGTGCAGTACTGCCATTTAATGCAGTAGATACATCAAATCCATTTCTTGTCAAGAATTTTGAAAGGAGTATTCCAATATTTATTTCATCGTCGACAATTAAGATCCTCTTCATAAAACTTTTTCACAATTGAGTTTTAAAGTTAATTTTTAAAATTAAGTTGGGAAATATTTTCTACAATTTTAAAGTAAAAAATCGATATACTGTTTTATTTGCAGTGATAAAACTGCCTTTAATGTTCTTGTTTCATAGTTACAGTTAGCGAAAGCATGTGTAACAGCGAACCGCTAAATAAAATATTTAGCTCCTGCAAATTGAATTTTAGTACTTTTGTAGCCTTTTAATCTGTATATGAGCGAAGAACGATCACTGAATTTTATAGAAGAAATAATTGAAGAAGATATAAGGAACGGAAAGAATGGAGGCAGCGTGTATACCCGTTTTCCGCCCGAGCCCAATGGCTACCTTCACATTGGTCATGCCAAATCCATATGCCTTAATTTCGGACTTGCAAAAAAATATAACGGTAAAACCAATCTTCGTTTCGACGATACTAATCCTGAAAAAGAAGATACTGAATATGTTGAGAGTATTAAGGAGGACGTTAAATGGCTTGGATTTGAATGGGAAAGCGAATTATATGCGTCTAACTATTTCGATAAGCTCTATGAGTTTGCAGTTGAACTGATTACTAAAGGCCTGGCATATGTTGACGACAGTACTCCGGATGAAATTGCTGCTCAGAAAGGAACACCTACAGAAGCCGGCACTCCGTCTGTTTACCGCGACAGGAGTATAGAAGAGAATCTGCAGCTGTTTGCTGCGATGCGCGAAGGTAAATTCAAGGACGGAGATAAAGTACTTCGTGCAAAGATAGACCTTAGTTCGCCGAATATGCATATGCGCGATCCTATTATGTATCGTATTAGGCATGTAGAACATCACCGTACAGGGAATAAATGGTGCATTTATCCTATGTATGATTTTGCACACGGGCAGTCTGATTCTATCGAGGGTATTACTCATTCTGTTTGTACTCTGGAATTTATTCCGCACAGGCCTCTTTACGACTGGTTTATAGAAAAACTCGATATTTTTCCTTCCAAACAATATGAATTTGCCCGCTTGAATATGACCTATACGGTAATGAGCAAGCGTAAGCTTCTGCAGCTAGTAAACGAAGGTTTCGTAGATGGCTGGGATGATCCGCGCATGCCTACTATCAGCGGGTTACGCCGTCGGGGATTTACCGCCGATTCTATTAAAGATTTCTGTGAGCGTATAGGTATTGCAAAACGTGAGAATATTATAGATGTAAGCCTGCTGGAGTTTTGCGTACGTGAGCATCTGAATAAAACAGCGTGGAGAAGGATGGCAGTTCTTGATCCCATTAAATTAGTGATCACTAATTATCCTGAAGACCAGGAAGAGTTATTTACAGGAGAAAATAATCCTGAAGTTGAAGGAGGAGAAGGTTCAAGGACTATACCATTCAGCAGTGAGTTATGGATAGAACGGGAAGATTTCATGGAAAATGCGCCTAAAAAATTCTTCAGGCTGTCTCCCGGATTGATGGTGAGACTGAAAAGCGCTTATATTGTAAAATGCGATGATTTTGTAAAAGATGAAAGCGGCAATGTTACTGAAGTAAGATGTTCTTATATTCCTGAATCAAAATCGGGTAATGATACATCTGGTATCCATGTTAAGGGTACTATTCATTGGGTCAGCGTTAAACATGCTGTGAGTGCAGAGGTGAGGTTATACGATCGCTTGTTCAGGGTCGAAGATCCGGCAGGAGACGACCTTGATTTTAAAGAGCTGATTAATCCGGACAGTCTCCAGGTAATTCCGGAAGTATTTATGGAACCAGATCTTGCCAATGCGGAAGCCGGCGTTGGATACCAGTTTTTGCGTAAAGGCTATTTTACCCTTGATAAGAATTCAGGGCCTGAAAAACTTGTTTTTAACCGTACTGTTACTCTCAGGGATACCTGGGCTAAAGAGGTTAAAAAAGGTTAGACAAATTACTAAAGGGGAGCGGCCGCTCCCCTTTAGTAATTTGTCTAACCGGAGGGCAGGCAGAAGAAATTAATAAAAGATATTCCGATCTATGGCAACAATACCTCCTTTGGCGGAAAGAATGCGTCCATCAACACTTGATGACTATGTAGGGCAACAGCACCTGGTAGGAAATGATGCAGTACTCCGGAGAGCTATAGAAAGCGGAAATCTTCCGTCAATAATTCTGTGGGGGCCTCCCGGGGTCGGAAAGACCACGCTGGCATATATCATCTCTCAGCAATTGAAACGCCCGTTTTTTAGCTTAAGTGCCATTAATTCGGGAGTTAAAGATGTAAGAGAAGTAATAGAAAAGGCGGCCAGACTGAAAGAAAGGGAAGACAATCTTCCTGTTTTATTCATAGACGAGATTCATCGTTTTTCCAAATCGCAGCAGGATTCACTGCTGGGCGCTGTAGAGCGGGGGCTCGTAACACTTATCGGAGCTACTACAGAGAATCCTTCATTTGAAGTAATATCGGCTTTACTTTCCAGGTGCCAGGTATATATTCTTAAACATCTGACAGAGGAAGACCTTGTCGGCCTGATCAATACTGCGCTCGAGAAAGACGTATATCTTTCTGCCAGGAAGATTGAGGTGGAAGAATATGAAGCTTTGATACGGCTTTCAGGAGGAGATGCCCGTAAGCTTCTTAACATTCTGGAACTTATTGTTAATGCGATTGGCAAAGACAAAGTCAAAATAACGAATGAACTGGTGCTGCGCAACGTACAGCAGAATATGGCTTTATATGATAAAGCCGGCGAGCAGCATTATGATATTATTTCAGCTTTTATCAAATCCATACGCGGGAGCGACCCGAATGCGGCAGTTTACTGGCTTGCCCGCATGATAGCAGGTGGCGAAGATCCCCTTTTTATAGCACGGCGACTGCTTATTCTGGCTTCTGAAGATATTGGAAATGCCAACCCCAACGCCCTGCTTCTGGCCAATAACTGTTTCCAGGCTGTTAATGTTATAGGCTGGCCGGAATCCAGAATAATCTTATCACAGACGGTAACCTACCTGGCCTCTTCAGCCAAAAGCAATGCGAGTTACGAAGCTATAAACAAAGCACAGGAACTCGTAAACAGGACCGGAAACCTGCCTGTGCCATTGCACATCCGTAATGCGCCAACCAAACTGATGAAAAATATAGGCTACGGTAAAGAGTATAAATATTCGCATGCTTATGAGGGGAATTTCGAAGAGCAGGAGTATTTTCCGGATAACCTTGCGGGTACACGATTGTACGAACCGGGAAATAATGCAGCGGAGCTAAAGCATCGGGAGCACTTGAAGAGGCTTTGGAAAAATAAATATGGCTATTGAAGGGAGCCTTAAATTAGAATTCTACCGCTTAATTGTTCAATTCTGCAGCCCGCAGTTTAAAAGAACTGAACAAGCACTTATCTGTTATATAAAAAAGTTTATTCAATGGATCTTGATCTAACCGGAAAGCGTGCTTTAGTATGCGGAAGCACGCAGGGAATAGGAAGAGCTTCTGCCATGGAACTGGCGTTGCTGGGGGCAAGTATTACGCTAGTTGCCCGGGATGAGGAGAAGCTAAAAGAGCTGATCGGCCATTTGCCTGCTGACGACACCGAATCGCATCATTATATTGTTGCTGATTTTAATTTCCCCGACCGGTTGAAAGAGCTGGTTGCCAAATATCTGGAAAGCAATAACGTCGATATACTGGTGAATAATACAGGAGGGCCTCCCGGCGGGACAATAATTGATGCGGGTACTGACGAGTTTAATGCCGCGTTCAACCAACACCTTATCTGCAACCAGGTACTGGTCCGGGCAATAAGCCCGGCAATGAAAAAAGCGGGTTGGGGGCGTATAATAAATATTATTTCCACATCAGTAAAAGCACCGCTAAGAGGATTGGGTGTATCGAATACCATAAGAGCCGCCGTAGCAAACTGGGCTAAAACACTTTCGTTTGAGCTTGCTCCTTTTGGTATAACTGTTAACAATGTGCTTCCCGGTACTGCAATGACCGGCAGGCTTGACTCGCTGATAAAGAGCAGAGCAGAAAAAGAATCAAGGACATATCAGGAGGTTGAGCAGCAAATGATCTGTGAAGTGCCGGCAGGCAGGATTGGGACGGCGGAGGAGGTTGCAGCTGCCGTAGCATTTCTGGCTACACCGGCAGCCAGCTACATAAACGGGGTAAATATTCCTGTAGACGGAGGCAGAACCCCGAGTTTATAAGCGCACTGCTTTTATATTATTACATGCAGGAGCCCGGATCATTTTATTTATAATTGCTGTAATTATACTAAAACACTCTAAATTGTACTAAATTTGGTGCAATGCTTGTATTAAACTATCCACATAAAAAACAGTCTGACAGTAAAGGTGTAACTTACAGAAGCTTATAAAAAGATTAAGTTTTGGCACTGACTTTGAAACGTTAACTCACACACATAATTAATGAATATGAAAATCATGAATGTAAAAATAGCTACTTATTGTTTAGCTTTCGCCACAGTATCAATGGTGGCCCCGGCATGCAGCCAGATGACAAGGACTCAAAAGGGTACAGTAATAGGATCAGCAGCAGGAGGAACGATAGGAGCACTAATAGGGAAAAAAGCTGGCAATACAGCGGTAGGAGCAGTAGTTGGTGGAGCAATCGGAGGTGTAGCAGGTGCGTACATCGGACGTAAGATGGACCGCCAGGCTGAGGAAATCAGAAAAACTGTTCCAGGTGCTGAAGTTATCGAGGCCGGCGAAGGTCTTATCGTTAAATTTGACTCAGGAATATTATTCGATTTTAACGCTGCACAACTGAAAGACAATGCAAAGTCAAACATTCAGAATCTGGCGTCGAGCATGGCGAATAATCCTGAAACTAATATTATGATTGTAGGCCATACAGATAATGTGGGAAGTGATTCTTATAACCTCACACTATCTGAACGTCGTGCAAATGCCGTTAAATCATATGCGATAGCACAGGGTATAACAGCAGGACGTTTAACGACTGTAGGTAAAGGTAAGGGAGAGCCTATCGCTGATAACTCTACGGATACAGGAAGAGCTCAGAACAGAAGGGTGGAAATAGTTATAGTGGCGAATGATAAACTAAAAGCTGAGGCCAAACAAAATGCACAGTAACAGTTAATATGAAAAAATACGGAGACCCCTGTACCTGATAGTACAGGGGTCTCCGTATTTTTATGGGTTTGATAAAAAAATATCTGTTAAAATTTGTTAAACATCAGTTATCAGCAATTTCCTGGTCCTTTTTTGGTAAATTAGAAAATATATTATTTGAGATTAGAGATTAAATGGATAGAAAGTTTACACTAACAGTTGTTTTTGCACTATTAAGCCTGGCCTCCATGGCTCAAAAGTTAAAAGGAGGAGTTGCAGTATTTGGCACAGGCCCCGGGGCATATGCCGCTGCTATTCAGTCTGCCCATTCCGGAGTTAAAACTATTCTGATAGACGAGAAGAATTTTACGAGTCTGAACCTTACAGCTGCTGATACTATTTACAGGAAAGGAGTGTATGCCAATTTTTTAAAAAGAGCCGACTCCTTAAAGAAGAAACCTGAGTTTGCAGGCAAAACAATTCTTTCGCCCGAGTTTGCAGCTAAGGTTTTTAAGTCATGGGCAGACACTGTGAAGAATCTCACCCTGCTTTCTGGTGCAGTCGTAAAAGAGATTAAAAGAGATGGTAAAAACTGGGAAATCGAATTTAAAGACAAGCGGTTTCTTAAAGCGAACGTTATAGTAGACGTATCAGGTACTGGTGTTATTCAAAAACTTGCGGGTGTAAAATCGACTTCAGCAGCCCCGGTTGCTGCAGGGGCATATGTTAATAAGCTTTATCGTACAGGAGTAGTAGCGTTGCCTGAGAGCAATATCTTGCCAAATACGCTTCCTCTCTCTGCCCTTACAGATGCGAATACAGAAAATTTTATTTCCCTGGGCAAAGGGAATGTACCCTCAACCATTTTAGCCGGCCAGGCTGCAGGTGCGGCAGCTGCTTACTGCTCCTTTTTTAATACTACGACGAAAAGCCTTAATGTAAGACTGATTCAGGCTGAGCTCTTAAGTTATAAATCACAGCTTGTCAAATTCACTGACATTGCACTAGCAGATTCAAATTCCCTGTCTATTCAGCGGATTGCAGTTACCGGCATACTAAAGGGTAAAATGTCTGGCGCTGATTTTCTTTTTATGCCCGATTCTACCGTCACGATCAATGATATTAAGGCACCTGTAAGAGAATATTATTCAAGAAGCCAAATCTGGTTTCTTGATAAAAAAACAGAAAACCTCACAGTTGGGGATGCTATAAGCCTTATCAAGTTTACAGCAAACCGGGGAGATGAACTAAATAAAGAAATTGAAAAGAGCTGGAATGCCTCACTAAGGCTTAAAGGCAAGTTTGAGCTGAAGCGTTTAATAACGCGCAGAGAATTTGCAGTGCTTGTAGATACTTACATGAAGCCCTTTGACAGAACTGTTGATATGACAGGGAACCTGAAAAGCTGATGCCTCAGATTCTCCTTTTTAAAGTTAGTATTATAATTTCTGCGTTTTTAGCTCCCGGACGAGCAATCTGAAGCAGGATGTTTCTCCCTGGTTTAGATCTGAATATGCCATAAATACTGTCCATATCCATGTTTTTAACCGGCTGCAAATTAACAGCGAGTAATTCGTCGTTCTCACGCAGACCGGCATCTTCGGCGGCAGATCCGGTTTCAATACGCGAAATAAAAATGCGCTGAAGCTCAGGCCCGGAAGCGGAGAACTCAATGCCGCTCATGTCGTGTTCAAAGGGTTGTTTGTAAGTGTAATTGGGTTTCAAAAACATACTTCCACGCTGGTAATCGAACACCACATTAAATTTTTGCAGAATGGTATTTCCCAGGTTGCCGTCCCTTTGAACAGACGAAACCTTAGCTGCGGCATATTCATAATCAGGAAAAGCGGTAATTACATTATGCAAAATGTATTTTCCGATCTTCAGTTCCGGAATCCGGCCGATATATCCGGAAATCGAACCTGTAAGGCCCACGCCGAGATTTGCTCTTATTTTGATCTCCGGGGGCTCAAAAGGTATCCCCAGAAAAGTTTCCAGCCAGATGGGGTGCCCTGCCCCTGAATCGATGATCAGTTTTATTTTTAACGCTTTTTTATCGGGAAGCAGTAATTCGCCGGTTAAATATGGTTTGCCTTCTTCAATAGAGATCGGCACTTTGTAGCCTTTTTTAGGGATATAAAAAGTATCCGGCCTGTACACCCGGATAACTTTCTGGTCGTAGTTGATCTTGACGATAAAACTACTAAAAAACTCATAGCCAAGTAAACCATGGACCGGCAATCCTACGTACGAGGAAAGGCTGAAAGCATCCTTATGCAAGATGGCGCCCGTTACTGTACCGCGAATGTTGGGGCCGATTTCTATTTCAAAGGAAGGCGCTATACTGGCTGTGAGTATTTCTCCTTCACCAAAGCCTGTTATATTGATGTTTCTGAGATTGACGAGGTGCAAACTGTCACGGAGCGAAGGCTCGGTAATTAATAATAAACCTACTCCCGTGTCGAGAACAAAGTTGTAAGGGCCCTTATTGTTTATTTTTAAGGGGATTATTATAAGATTTTTTATAATCCTGAAATTCAGTGCCGCCGTTTTCCTTTGGCCAGTGAGCAAAAACTGCGCATTTGATCTTTCCATGCTAAGTAATAAAGCAAGCAGAAGAGCGAAATAGAATTTACAGGTTGAAGGCTTCAATGGTTGCTGGTTAGAATCCTCATCAAGGTAGATAAGTTTTTATTACCGGTCAATAAAAATCTGATTTAACGGAAGTCAGCCGACAGATGACTTTTTATAAGATTCTTCCTGCTTGAGGCTGATTATGAGTCATCTGGTAAGAATATTATTAATAAGCTGCAAACCATTTGGCAGTAGACAGTATTGTTAAAATATGACCGTTATCATTTCGAAAGTCCGTTAAAAGTGAATTATTTGCATACCGGGAGTTTTGATAAATTCCCTCTATCAAGATAGAATCCATTGACATTTAAAACCAATAAAAAAAATGAATAACGAAATTCTCAATCCTGAATTGATGCACCCGAGAGATCAGATCGCTATGGTGATGGGCAGGATTTACAGAAGAGGCTTAACCACTACATCAGGAGGGAATATTTCCATTATGGATAATAACGGCGATATCTGGATATCGCCGGCAGGGGTCGATAAGGGAAGACTTAAACCTTCTGATATTGTTTGCGTGAAGAGCGACGGAACGATCGTCGGTATTCACAGGCCTTCATCAGAATATCCTTTTCACAAAGCGATTTACGGGATAAGGCCTGATATTAAAGCGATCGTACACGCTCATCCGCCGGCATTGGTTTCTTTCAGTATTGTAAGAGCTACCCCGAATACGAACATCATCACACAGGCCAGGCACGTATGCGGCCCTATAGGTTACGCAGAATATGAACTTCCCGGAAGCCAGGCGCTTGGAGCTAAGATAGCCAAAGAGTTTACTAAGGGCTATAAAGCAGTAATCATGGAAAACCACGGTACAGTAGTGGGGGGCAGCGACCTGATGGATACATTCATGCGTTTTGAAACACTTGAATTTTGTGCAAGAGCCATTCTTTACGGTAAATCTATAGGTACACCGAGTTACTTGTCAGACGAAGAGATTGATGCATTTGAATCACAGATCCCTGAGGCTCTGCCTGAAATGAAGACAGTTGATTATCCTTCTGATGAGCGGGAGAAGAGAAAAGAAATCTGCGATATTGTTCACCGCGCTTGTACGCAAGGCTTGATGATAAGCTCTTACGGTACCATTTCAACAAGATGGAGAGGCAACGATTTTCTGATTACACCCACAGATGTACCAAGATGGGATCTTCAGATTGAAGATATAGTGCAGATCAGGGACGGCGAGCGCGAACCTGGAAAAATGCCGAGCCGTACTACCTACCTGCATCAGGAAATTTATAAAAAGCATCCTGAAATAAACAGTATTATCCTTACTCAGTCGCCTTATCTGATGGCTTTCTCCGTAACAGGTTCCAATTTTAATGTACGCACCATTCCTGAGAGCTGGATCTTTTTGCAGGACGTATCTTCTCTGGAGTTCGGTTGCCACTTTAAAGACAAGGCTGTAATTTCTGATATCGTTTCGAAGAGTAACCCGGCAGTAATCGTGAAAAACGATTGCGTACTGGTTACAGGCAATCAGCTGTTGCAAACATTTGACTATCTTGAAGTGGCAGAGTTCAGCGCCAAGTCGCTGGTACTTTGTGCGTCTATCGGTAACATGGTTCCTATCAGCAACGAACAGGTAGAAGAGCTGCGACTGGCTTTTCTAAAAGAATAAAAGAAGTTTATAACATAAAAAAAGCCGGATCTGCATTCCGGCTTTTTTTATGTTATAAAGTGGTCAGACTTTAAGAGGTCTTTTCCTGAGTCTGATCTGTTTCGCAGATTCTTTTCGGGTAATAAGCATCGGAACTCCTACTCCTAAAGCGAGGCTCATGAGGATGAACATTACCTTTAGCCCGTTATTAGCTGTTTCAGAAAGGATCTGGTTATACGATGTATTATCGATTTTCCCTGCAAGATTAATAAGCCCGAGCATCATTCTATACGCGAGGATTCCGGGAACCATAGGGATTACAGAAGGAATCGCCAGTACAGGAGGCGGAGCATGCTTGTAATGAGCAAATGGAATACTGGCAATCCCTACTGCAGTAGCTCCCAGGAAGGAAGCGACTACTATATTGAATTCATAATGCAGCATGGTGAATTTTGTAAGGCCTCCCAGTGCCCCCATTATATAGATGGGAATCAGTGTTCGTGCCGGAACATTAAAAAGGATCGCAAAACCAACTGCTGCAAATCCTGCCCATATCGCTTTTTCAAGAATGATCCAATCCATGTATTAGAAATGATAAAAAAACATTGAGGTGAGTAGCCCGAGGGCTATTGAAAATGATATTATAAATCCGTTCAGACCTCTTATAATTCCGTTCTGCAGATTACCGTCGATCATGTCGGAAAAGGAATTAATGAGAGGCACCCCCGGGATCAGGAACAGTACAGATGTGGCAAATGCCTGTTCATGTGTGCTGTCATAACCGAACTTTACGAAGGCGCCGGCAATAAGGGACGAGGTAAGTGCCGCAAAATATACGCACATATAGGGGTTGAATCTGAGTTTAGTTGCTTCCTGCCTTACGAACAAGCCGATGAAAGTGGCGAAGAACACTACGGTCATGTCAACGGGGCCCCCGCCAGCCAGCCGGCAGAATGAAGCGCCTGCAAGGGCAACCAGGGAAAGTATGATCCATCGCGGGTAGTGAGGAAGCGAGGTAAGCCTGCCGAGCTCTTCATTAATCTGCTTTATACTCCATTTTTCTTCTACTACCAGCCAGCTCATCCGGCTTATACCCGAAACGATTGTAAAGTTCACCCCATGCGGCGATGTTCTTTTAAGATTATTAAAAAGATAGTCATTTCCATCGTCGTAAATGGTAAGCATTAAGGTTCTCTGGGAAATAAGAAGGTCTGTATTATAACCAAAAGAATTAGAGATTCTGTTTATAGTGTTTCTGATTCTGCCAGTACTTGCTCCCGAAATCATCAGAAGGGCTCCAATTTCGAGTAAGGTAGATCCAAGAGCCTTTATTTCGCTGCTTTTTTGGTTGTTAACCATTATTAGTGCTTCTTTTTTTTGAATATGCAAAGCTAATTACTGACTGTTAATTCAAAACTGACTTATATCATATTTTATCGTGAAAAAAATGCAAACTTTTGTAAAGGTATTTTAAAAACGAAGATGAAAGCAAATAAAGTAGAATTAATGGCGCCGGCAGGCTCCTTTGAGTCTTTAACGGCAGCAATACAAGCTGGTGCTGATTCCATTTATTTCGGTGTTGAACAACTCAACATGCGGGTAAGAGCAAGCAGTAATTTTAAAATAGACGATCTGCCAGCAATTACCTCAATATGTAAAGAGCATGGCTTGAAAAGCTATTTAACTATTAACACCATAATCTACAACCACGACATTACTATCATGAAGTGTATAGTTGATGCGGCAGCAGCCAATGGTGTAGATGCGGTGATTGCTTCAGACCATGCGGTATTAAAGTATGCAAAAAAGGCGGGGATTCCTGTCCACATTTCAACGCAGGCGAATATTTCAAACACGCAGAGCGTAGAGTTTTTTGCAGATTACGCTGACGTGATCGTACTGGCCAGAGAGTTAAGCTTAAAGCAGGTTGCCTCTATACGCCGTGAGATTGAAAGACGAAACGTAACAGGCCCTTCGGGAAAACTGGTAGGTCTGGAGATTTTCGGCCACGGAGCTTTATGCATGGCGGTATCCGGAAAGTGTTATATGAGCCTGCATTCCGATTTTGCTTCTGCGAACAGGGGAGCATGTATTCAGAATTGCCGGAGAAGTTATATCATAACTGATAAGGATCAGGGTGTGGAATTCGAGGTAGACAATGAGTATATCATGTCTGCAAAGGACCTTTGTACCATTGATTTTCTCGATCAGCTGCTTGAAACCGGAATCTCTGTTCTTAAAATTGAAGGCAGGGGCCGGAGTGCAGATTATGTGTATACTGTTACGAAATGTTACAGAGAGGCCATTGATGCTTATTATGATGGTACTTATTCTCCGGATAAGTTTGCCGGGTGGATTGAACGGTTATCTACTGTGTTTAACAGAGGCTTTTGGGACGGCTATTACCTTGGCCGGACAATTGGCGAATGGAGTTACGATTATGGATCGAAGGCGACTAAGAAAAAGGTTTATATAGGAAGGGGGCTTAAATATTTTGAGAATCCGGGTGCTGGCGAATTCAGAATGGAGACACAGACGCTGGCTTTAGGCAATGAAATCCTGATCACAGGACCTACAACGGGGGTACTGCAAACTGTCGTAACGGAGATCAGGGTTAAAGACCGCGCAACAGATGTTGTGAGAAAGGGAGATATATTCTCAATCTCGTTGGGCACAAAAATACGCCCTTCAGACAAGCTGTATAAACTGGTTGATGCGTAGATGATCCGTATCATTCAGCGGAGGGATAAATGCATAGGATGTAATGCATGTGTAGAAGCCTCATATTACAGGTGGCGCATTTCGCAAAAAGACGGCAAATGCACACTTGTGGAAGGAAAAGAGAAAAGAGGTTTATTTATGGTTGTTGTAGGGGATGACGAGTATGAAAGTAATTCAATTGCTGCCCGTAATTGCCCGGTAAACATTATTAAAGTAGAAAAAGTAAATGGAAGCACTTCAAACTGCAAAAATGGATGAAAGCATAGTCGCTTTCCTTAAGTCGCAGACAGCAGTAACGCTCGCTACCAGTTCTGACAATATCCCTTGTTGTGCCATTTGCTTTTTTGCATATTCAGAGAAGTACAACGCATTGATATTTAAGTCTAACAAGGAAACGATGCACATAGTACAGGCTATAGAGAATAAGGAACTTTCCGGTTCAGTACTGCCGGATAAGCTGGATGCCACACGAATAAAGGGGATACAGTTCTGTGGTGTTTTCTTTGAGCCCGAAGGATCGGTATTAAACGATATTCAGAAAACATATTACAAAAAGTTCCCTTTGGCTCTGGCAGTAAAAGGGAATATGTTTGCTGTCGAGCTCACTTCTTTAAAATTCACGGATAATACTCTAGGCTTTGGTAAAAAGCTTTTCTGGAGTAAATACTAGATACATGCGGCTAAGTAGTATGCCGCGATAAACAACATTTTTTTACACCTAAACTTTGTACAAAAGAAAAAGCGGTCCGATTTGGACCGCTTTTGTATTATAGCAACTGCTCTTCTGCCAGTTGTGGTTTGAATATTTATACCAGAAGCCTTACAGGCTCTTCAAGCAAAGCCTTAATGGTTTGCAGGAATGCAGCGGCCGTAGCGCCATCCACAACGCGGTGGTCTGCACTTAATGTAAGTTTCATTACATTTCCCGGAACAACGGCGCCATTTTTAACAACCGGCACCTGCTGTATACCGCCAACGGCAAGTATGCAGGAATCAGGAGGATTAATAATGGCCGTGAAATCTTCCACACCAAACATTCCTAAATTGGAAATAGTGAATGTAGAACCTTCCCAGTCTGCAGGCTGTAGTTTTTTTGATTTCGCTCTCTGAGCAAAATCTTTAACTTCTGCAGAAATATGAGAAAGTGATTTACCATCAGCGAAACGGATTACAGGCACAAGTAAACCTTCGTCTACCGCAACTGCAATACCAATGTTTACGTGCTCGTTATAACGGATCTTATCGCCCAGCCAGGAGGAATTAACCGCAGGATGCTGTTTTAATGCAATTGCAGTTGCTTTTACCACAAGGTCGTTAAATGAAATTTTAACCGGAGCAAAGTCATTGATCTTGGTACGGGCAGTGATAGCACTATCCATATCGATGCTCATGGTTACAAAGAAATGCGGAGCTGTGAATAAACTATCGGCCAATCTGCGCGCAATAGTTTTACGCATTTGGGTAACAGGTTTTTCAGTGTATTTCTCTTCTCCGATAAACTGAGGAATGGTGACAGACTGAGTGGCAGGTGCAGCAGCTTTGGGCGCTTGTTCTGCAGCTGCAGCAGGTTTAGCAGCAGGGGTGAAACCTTCTACATCCTTTTTAACAATACGTCCGCCTTCTGCGCTTCCTTTAACCTGAGACAGATCAATGCCTTTATCCTGTGCTATTTTCTTAGCAAGGGGAGAAGCTTTTATGCGGGAGTCAGAAGAAGACGAAGATGTCTCCTGCTCATTCTTTGCAGCCTGAGGAGCAGCAGAGCTTTCGTCTGCTTTTTTGCTCTCTGCAGAAGTGGAAGATGATTTCTTTCCGCCTTTCAGCAGCGCTTGTACATCTGTTCCTTCTTTACCCACAATAGCAATAACGTCATTTACTTTAGCTGCCTGGCCTTTTTCTACACCTACATATAATAAAGTACCTTCTGCATAAGCTGTAACTTCCATAGTGGCCTTATCGGTCTCTACATCAGCAAGTGTATCATCGCTTTTTACAGTATCGCCAACTTTTTTATGCCATTCAGCAATAACACCTTCTGTCATGGTATCGCTCAACAGTGGCATACGGATAACGGTTGCACCAACAGATTCCGGATCTATGCCACCTTCTTCAGCTTCCTCTTCAGGTGTTGCAGTTTCAGGTTTTTCTGCAGCAGCTTCCGGCTTATCTGCTTTTTCAGCAGAGCCGGTGCCGGCACCTTCAAGTGCAGATTTGTAATCTTCGCCTGGAGCACCTAATACTGCAATAACAGAATCAACAGGGACTGCAGAACCTTCCTCAGCGCCTATATACAATATAGTGCCTTCCTGGAATGATTCAAAGTCCATAGTGGCTTTATCAGTTTCCACTTCAGCGACCAGGTCGCCGGTGCTAACTTTATCACCAACTTTTTTGTGCCATTTCGCGATGACCCCTTCAGTCATGGTATCGCTCATTTTGGGCATTCGAACTACTTCAGCCATTTTCTTGTATTAGATTTTTATTAGTCGAATTAATATTAGCTCATTATAAAAGGATAGTCCTCCTGTACATAAACATCATGGTACAGTTCTTCTGCCTCCGGCCATGGAGACTCCTCTGCGAATTTCACAGCTTCGTCTACGATAGCTTTTATTTTTGTATCGATCTCTTCGAACCATGCGTCATCCGCATAGCTGTTCTCAACAATAGCAGATTTTACTACTCCAAGCGGATCTTTAGCTTTATATCTTTCCAGTTCTTCCTTAGTACGGTATTTAGCCGGATCAGACATAGAGTGTCCTTTATAACGGTAAGTACGCATTTCAAGGAAAGTAGGACCTTCACCAGTTCTGGCTCTTTGTACCGCCTCATCCATTGCATTGTGTACAGCAACAGGATCCATTCCGTCAACCGGTGCACATGGCATATCAAAACCAAGGCCTATTTTGTAGATATCGGTCATGTTTGTTGTACGCTCTACAGAAGTTCCCATAGCATAACCATTGTTTTCGCAAACAAAAATTACAGGTAATTTCCATATCATGGCCATATTAAACGTTTCGTTTAATGCACCCTGCCTTACAGCTCCGTCGCCCATGTAACAAACACAGACATTTTGTGTACCGCTATATTTTTCAGCAAAAGCAACTCCGGCACCAAGAGGGATCTGTCCGCCCACGATTCCATGTCCACCGAAGAATTTTTTCTCTTTGCTGAACATGTGCATGGATCCGCCTTTTCCTTTGGAACATCCGGTTACTTTACCATATAATTCGGCCATAATCTCATTCGGGTGCATTCCCCGTGCTAATGCATGAGCATGGTCGCGATAAGCTGTAATCATAGAGTCGTCTGGTCCAAGAACAGACATAGCTCCCGCCAGTACGGCTTCCTGGCCAATATATAAATGACAGAAACCTCTAATTTTCTGCTGCCCATATAACTGTCCCGATTTTTCTTCAAACCTGCGCATCAGCAGCATTGATTCGTACCAGTTAAGATAAGTGTCTTTGGTAATTTCAACTGAACTCATTTGTCAATATGTGTTTTTTGGGAAGGCAAATCTAATTATAAATGCTAATAAAAAAGAAAATCAGCATGTTTTGTTTAGCCTTCATGTAAAGATTAAGTATTCTTTTGTAACAGCTTACTCAGGATTCAGATATCTGTCTCTGATTATTGCTTCGTGATGTTTAACATGGCCTGCCATTATAAATAACAAAGCCCGTACACTTACTGCACTGTTGTTTGCCGGTCCGCTCATTTCCAGCTGCTCCTCTGATAGCGCTCTGAACAAATAGAGATTGGACTTTCTTATTGCGATAAATTCTTCCTTAAGTTCATTGATGCTAAGTAACTTGAACCTGGAGTGCAAAACATAGTCATTCTCTTCAAAGCCCGCCAGGGGGCTTTTATCTTTCCTCGAAAAACGGAGCAGGCGGTAAGCCATGATTCGTTCTGTGTCGGTTACGTGTCCTATCACTTCTTTTATTGTCCATTTATTTTCGGCATAAGCATAATCTGCTTTGGCCGGATCAATAGAATCCACGAAGTGCGGAAATATATGTAACTGTTCTTCGAGTGTTTTTAGTACATCGTCTTCTACAAGGTCGATGTACGTTTGATAAAACGGGGCAAATTCATCAGGATGTGGCCGGTTCATATTTCATGCTGCTTTTTAAAATTATACGTATAGTTGTTCCTTTTCCTGCTTCAGAATCTTTCACGAAGATTTGCCCGTTATGATAGTTGTCAATTATCCTTTTACTTAGTGACAGACCAAGGCCCCAGCCTCTTTTTCTGGTGGTATATCCCGGCTGGAAAATAGTCTCAAATTTCATTCTGGGAATGCCCTTTCCTGTGTCTGTTACGTCTATATATACCTGTTCTTTTGCCAGATGCTCTTCTATCCTGACTTCAATACGGCCATGGCCCTCGATGGCATTAGCCGCATTTTTTAACAGGTTTTCTATCACCCAGTCGAACAGCGGGATATTCATTAATGCCGCAACCTGGGTATCGCCGGTTACGGTAAACTCTATCTTATCACTTGTTCTCACCTTGAAATAGTTTACATATTCCTTAACAGCATCATACACTACATGGCTTTGCAGAATAGCTTTAGACCCAATCTTGGAAAAGCGGTCGGCCACCATTTCCAGGCGTTTTACATCATTTTCCATTTCGTGGATCAGCGGGTCGTCTTCTGCATCGAACTTAGACTTCATAAGCTCTATCCAGGCCATGAGCGAAGAAATAGGCGTACCCAGCTGGTGAGCTGTTTCTTTGGCCATTCCTACCCAGACCAGGTTTTGTTCAGATCTCCTGGAAGAACTGAATACCATATAGGCAATAAGCAGAAATATGCTGATCACCGTGAGCTGAATATAAGGGAATACTTTCAACTGGGTTAAAAGAGACGAGTCTTTGTAATAAACATACCATTTCTCTCCATCCTGCAAGGTTATTACGATAGGCCGTTCATGCTGTGATTTCATTTCCCTTAGCTGGTTCCTGAAATAGATGGGATCGTACGTTTTAGGCGTATACACCGGCGACTCACTTATATTCTCCGCTTCAAGGCGGTAGTTTGTCTTCGTACTGTCGAGGCCTTTCCAGTATATAATACTGTCTTGTTCGTTGGTAAGAATGGCAGGCACAGAAAGGCTGTCCCTGATAGAGTAGATCAGGGTTATGTAGTCGTCATTGGTATCCATGATCTCTACGATCTGCTTCTGGCTAAGGGCCCATACCTCTGCCCGGGTACGTTCGGCGGCAGAGATTCCTTTAACGAGGTAATTGCTATACCAAAGGGAAACGCCTCCGATTACCATGGCAAATGCCAGTAAAAGAAATTTCCATCGCCTTTTTTGTTCGTACGGATTCATTTTTTAATCTTTCGGTGCAATTGATCAGTTCTGGAATTTCAGTCCCATACTGTAAAACATGAAGGCCCATTTATCTGCCTGCTCTGCTATAACCTGTGCGGTTGATTTTCCGGAGCCATGCCCGGCTTTGGTATCTATGCGTATGAGCACAGGGTTATTGCCTGTATGATATTCCTGCAGGCGGGCCGCAAATTTAAATGAATGCGCGGGAACGACCCTGTCGTCATGATCGGCTGTGGTAACCATTGTTGCAGGGTAGGCCGTGTTCGGCCTCAGCGCATGGTAAGGGGAATACTTCAACAGGTAGCTGAACATTTCTTTGGAATCTTCGGCTGTTCCGTAATCATAAGCCCAGCCAGCGCCTGCGGTAAATTTATTGTAACGCAGCATATCAAGTACACCGACTGCGGGAAAGGCTACTTTAAAAAGCTCTGGTTTCTGAGTTAGCGCGGCACCTACTAAAAGTCCGCCGTTGGAACCTCCGGCAATTGCAAGATATTCCTTTGATGTATAGTTGTTGGTAATCAGGTATTCGGCCGCGGCTATAAAGTCGTCGAAAACATTCTGCTTTTGCATTTTTGTTCCTGCCAGATGCCATTTTTCGCCGTATTCTCCGCCACCGCGAAGATTCGGAACGGCATAAACACCTCCCTGTTCCAATAAAATAATGTTCGATGTGCTGAATGCAGGTGTAAGGCTTACGCTGAACCCGCCATAGCCATATAAAAGAGTAGGGTTCTTTCCATTAAGTTTCAGCCCCTTTTTATAGGTGATCATCATAGGTACCTTTGTTCCATCTTTAGAAGTGAAAAACACCTGTTTGGATTCAAACTTTGCCGGATCGAACTGAACTCCCGACTTTTTATACAATTCAGATTCTCCCGAATCAATATGATATTTAAAAATAGTTGGCGGATAGATATAGGAAGTGAAGGTATAGTAAAGGTCTTTTTCTTCTTTTTTACTTCCAAATCCTGAAGCTGCTCCTATGCCGGGTAGCGTTATGGTACGTTCAAGTTTGCCTTCCATATTATACTGCAGCACCAGAGAAGTGGCATCTTTCAGGTAGCTGGCAAATATTTTTCCGCCGCCTGTACCCGGATTTAATACATTTTCCGTTTCTCCGATCAGGTCTTTCCAGTTAGCAGGATCAGCATTCGCCGCATCTGCAGTTACAATTTTATTATTCGGAGCGTTAAGGTTCGTAAATATGAACAATTTGCTGCCCTGATTATCGATGACAGAGTGCTCATTAGTCATATTATTAACTATGTTCTGTATAGGGCTTCCAGGCCTTGAAAGATCCTGAATGTACAATTCATTCCCCGTAGTGGAGTTAGCTGCGGTAATTACCAGGTATCTTGCATCTTCAGTAATATAGGCTCCGATATAACGCCTTGGTGTGCTTTCCCCTCCGAAAATAAGTGCGTCTTCGCTCTGGGCGGTCCCAAGTTTGTGATAATAAAGTTTATGGTACTGTGTTAATCCTGAAAGCTGGCTGCCGGCTTGTGGTTTGTCGTAGCTGCTGTAATAAAAACCTTCATTTCCTTTCCAGGCCAGTCCTGAGAATTTGACATCAATAAGAGTATCTCCCACAACAGCTTTATCATCCGTTTTTAGGATAATAACCTTTCTCCAGTCAGAGCCACCCTCAGAGATCTGGTAGGCCGCCAGGCTGCCATCTTTGGTAAAATCTATGCCGGCCAGCGAAGTGGTTCCGTCTGCCGAGAACTTGTTTGGATCGAGAAATACTTCTGCCTCTTTTCCTTCTTGCTGCCTGTACAGTACAGACTGGTTTTGCAACCCGTTATTTTTGTAAAAATAAATATACTTGCCTTCCCGGTAAGGAGCAGAGTATTTCTCATAGTTCCATAACTTTTCAAGTTTAGTTCTGATGGCATCCCTGAAAGGAATCTTTGAGAGGTAATCCTGAGTTACCTTGTTTTGTTCGCTTACCCATGCCCTTGTGTCTTCCGCAACATCGTTTTCAAGCCAGCGGTAAGGATCATTAACAGTAGTCCCAAAATAGGTGTCGGTGGTATTGTCTTTTTTTGTAGGAGGGTAGTTTGTCATCTTTTTATTTGGTTGGGCAATGCCCGCAACAGCAATGCCTGAGCATATCGTCAGGATATAAATTCTCTTCATTTAAAGTGTTAGATATAATATACAAAAAAACGCATAGATGTGTTGCAAATTACAATTTTCCAGCCATCTTATGTACTTTTACCCCGATGCAAGTGCGTACTAAGATTTATTTTGCTTCTGATTTTCACCTTGGTGTAGCCAATTATGAAGCCGGGAGGGAGCGGGAAGCCATAATTGTAAGGTGGCTGGATTCTATAAAGGAAGATGCGGCCGAGCTTTATCTTGTTGGAGATGTTTTCGATTTCTGGTTCGAATATAAAAGAGCTGTACCAAGGGGCTTTATCAGGTTTTTAGGAAAGTTATCTGAGCTTGCAGACAGCGGCGTTAAGATCACCATGTTTAAGGGTAATCATGATATGTGGATGTTCGGATACCTGACGCAGGAGCTGGGAATAAAAATTGTTTCAGACGAGCTGATCATTGAACGGGAAGGCAAGAAAATATATATTCATCATGGTGATGGTTTAGGCCCTGGCGATGAGAAATACAAGATATTAAAGAAGTTTTTCAGGAGCGGTTTTTGCCAATGGCTGTTTGCCAGGCTTCATCCTAACCTAGGTATCGGTATTGCTTTGGCCTGGTCACAGAAAAGCCGTATGTCTCAGAAAAAAATTGAACGATTCAGGGGAGAACAACAGGAGTGGCTTGTTACATATAGTAAAGATATCTTGAAAAAGAAGCATTTTGATTATTTTGTATTTGGCCACCGCCATCTTCCGCTTGATATAAAACTGGAGGGCGGGAGCCGTTATATAAATCTTGGCGAATGGATAAATTTTAATTCTTATGCCGTTCTCGACGGACAGGAAATAACGCTGAGGTATTTTGAATCGACCGCAGAGAAGATGGTATGATCAGTTGAATATGCTATGAAAAGAAACATTTTCCTTGCCTGCTTATTTCTGATCGCTGCATCCGGCGCTTTTGGGCAAGCTAATCCGGTTATAAGGATTAGCCAGGATCCAGCAAACAAAAAACTGGATGTTTTTATAAACGACAGCTTGTTTACTTCTCTTTTATATACCGACAGCCTGAAGAAACCCGTGCTGTTTCCTGTATATGCTGCAGGTAATATCAGGATTACCAGGGGGTGGCCGTTAGATCCCCGAAACGGAGAGCAGATAGACCATCCTCATCAAACTGGCGTGTGGTTTAATTATGGCGATGTGAACGGTGCTGACTACTGGAATAACTCTACCCGGGTAGATTCTCTTAAAAAGCTTTATGGGACGATCAGGCTGCAGAAGGTGATCAATGTGAACAGTGCGGCGGGAAAGGGAGAATTTTCGATCGTGTCTTTATGGTCTGACCGCATTAACGGGGTCGTTGCGGAGGAAACCACCAGGTTTAGTTTTAGGGTTGAAGGAAATATCAGAACGATAGACAGGGAAACAACGGTTAGGGCAATGAAAGATATTTTATTCAGGGATAATAAAGAAGGTCTTTTTGCTATCAGGGTATCAAGAGAGCTGGAAGCGCCGTCTCAGCTCAATGCCAAAGTTTACTTTAAAGAACCTGCTCTTAAGGATGGAGCTAAGGCCGGAATTCCCGGAGGTATTTATGAAAGCAGCGCCGGAGTAAAAGATGAAGCAGTATTTGCTACCCGTTCAGAGTGGCTTAAGCTTAGCGGGAAAATGGAAGGACGGACTGTCTCTGTTGTAATAATAGATCATCCGGCCAATATAAACTATCCCGGATTCTGGATGGCGAGAGGTTATGGTCTGTTTGCTGTTAATCCTCTAGGGGCCGAGTTTTACACCAATGGAAAAGAGAAATTGAATTTCAGGCTTAAAAGAGGCGAAAATGTTACCTTTAAGCACCGGCTGGTTTTGGCCGGAGAGCTAACCGATATCCAAATTAAAGCATTGGCAGATTCGTTTAAAGCCAGGTAAAGATTTAACAACCAATTTACTTAGCATTTTCGAAAACTTTTTTTTCAACAAAAAGCTTTATTTTTGTGCCTTTTGCATCCTGTCTTAAATAGAAGATGCCTTTCAGATAATACTATGTTAGATAAATTAGAAGCCATTAAGGTCCGCTGGGAAGAAGTGGAACGTGAACTGAGCGATCCTGCAACGGTAGGTGATATGAAACGTTTTGCCCTGCTGAATAAGGAATATAAAGATCTTGGGAAGATCGTAGACGAATATAAGATTTACAAGAATGTAATGTCGAATATCGATGCTAATAAGGAGATCCTGTCTGTCGAGAAAGACGAAGAGATGCGGGATATGGCGAAGATGGAGCTTGATGAGCTGCTGCCGCAGAAGGAGGAGCTGGAAGAAAAGATCAGGGTGATGCTGATCCCTAAAGATCCGCAGGATGCTAAAAATGCGATGCTGGAGATTCGTGGCGGTACAGGCGGAGACGAGGCTGCTTTGTTTGCAGGCGATCTTTACAGGATGTATACCCGGTATTTTGAGAAGAAAGGCTGGAAAGTTGAAGTGGTGGATGTTACCGAAGGCACGGCAGGTGGTTATAAGGAAGTTATTCTTAAAGTGAGCGGCGATGATGTTTATGGTACTTTGAAATACGAATCTGGTGTTCATCGTGTGCAGCGTGTTCCGGATACTGAAACGCAGGGGAGGGTACATACATCAGCAGCGTCGGTTGCAGTGCTTCCCGAAGCCGAAGAAGTCGACTTCTACCTTAACCCGGCAGATGTGGAAATGCAGACCTCCCGTTCCGGAGGCGCCGGCGGGCAGAACGTAAATAAAGTAGAAACAAAAGTTCAGTTAACCCACAAACCTAGCGGAATGGTTGTAGTATGCCAGATAGAGCGTTCTCAGCTGGGTAACCGCGAACGGGCTATGGAAATGCTCCGCAGTAAATTATATGACCTGGAAGTTCAGAAACAAACAGGGGATATCGCGGCGAAGCGTAAGACTATGGTTTCAACAGGCGACCGGTCTGCAAAAATAAGGACATATAACTACCCTCAGGGACGTGTTACAGAACACCGCGTAGGCTTAACGATGTATAATCTTCCGGCAATTATGGATGGCGATATTCAGGAAATTGTAGACGCATTGCAGTTCGCTGAAAACGCAGAAAAAATGAAAGAAGGTTCAACTGTTTGATCCGCAGAGTTTTGCGAAGATATCAAATAAAAATTGCAAATTATTTCACTTTTTATTTGATATCTAAGGGAAAGAATCTATATTTGCATTCCCAAACGGGAAACAAGGTCTGGTAGTTCAGCTGGTTAGAATACATGCCTGTCACGCATGGGGTCGCGGGTTCGAGTCCCGTCCAGACCGCCAAAGACGCTCAAACGAGCGTCTTTTTGCATTTAATATGTTTTGATCGGGCGGAAGGTTATTTTCATGGAAATTTAATAATTTAAGGTACCTATGACTTTACTGAAACGATTATGCATCCTCGATTCACTTAACAGCATGTTCATAGTAAGAATTTTAAAAATTCTTACTATTTTAACTGCAGCCATGAGCAGCGTCACCGCGCAAAACAGAACAATTCTGCCAGGCACTAAAATTAGTATGGAACCTCCGGCAGATTTTACGCCTGCTACCTCTTTTTCGGGCTATCAGCAAGCCAGTACCAATTCTTCAGTGATGATATCGGTGATGCAGGGCCCCTTCAATCAAATAGCAGCCTCGCTGACGTCGGAAAATATGAAGAAAGTCGGCGTGACGATTATCAGCAAGCGAGATACAATACACGGAGGTTATAAAGCAATATGGATCACAGGAAGCCAGACAGCTTATGGTCAAGATTATGGCAAAGCTATGCTGGTTTTCGGAGACGACTCTAAAACTGTATTGGTGAATATAGCTTATCCCAAATCAAATAGAGAGTTAGCTATACCACTGCATCAATCTGCCTTCAGTGTGATGTACAACAGTCAGCAGGAAAGCAAGCCTGAAGATGCTGTCGCTTTTCAGATTGATACAGTTGGCACGGACTATGAGCTTCGGCCTGTACTCAACGCTATGCTTTTTTATGTGCCTAAAGGTTCACCAGAGAAATCTGGTGTATATTTTATAGCTGCCAGCTCTGTAGGAAAGTCGCTGGTTCAAGATCAAAAGAATTTTGCAGAAGAAAGGCTCAGGAAGCTCCCCGGTCACGCAGATGACCAGATGCTTAGTTCAAGTATTATCGAAATAGACGGCCTTTCCGGCTTTGAAGTTCTATCTGAAGGTAAGAATGAACAAAATCAAAAGGAGATCACTCTCCTGGTCGTATTATATCTACCCGAAAATGGGGGGTATTATGTACTTACGGGAATTGCTGATCAGGACTACGATAAAAATCTTCAGGCATTTAAGCGACTTGCAGGGTCTTTTAGAAGGAAATAAGCAATTTAACAAATGGTTGATCAAAAAGGGTTTTTAAATTTCTTGCTAATCCTTTTTGGTGGACATTTCACGGTCCTTTGGCAATATGCCGGTTTTTTTTTATAGTCCTCGCTGTAACCTTAGGTGTGTCATATCTTTGAATCAAGCAGAATTTCAGCGAGACTATTTTTTATTCAGGAACGCGCCGCAGCCGCTCACCAGCTAGCTTACAATCCTTTGAAGGTAGTCCGCTCACTAGCGCATGTGTGCTTTACGTGCTTTCTATAGCGCCGGCTTTTACGATTGATCCTCTTTTCCGAGTTCGCAAGTCTAGGTAAGATAATAAAGCGGGGCCCTTCTAATATTCTTTACCCTTTGTTCGTACTTTGTTTACCCCTTGTTTACCTATTTATTACCCCTTAGGTAAATAAAGGGTAAACAAGGGGTAAACAAAGTATGAACGAAAAACGGATCAAGCGGAACTCATGAGGAGAAAGAAAAAAGTGTTTTTTTGCGTTGAGAATAAACACGTAAGGAGATATCCATTGCAAGATCCATATTTAGCTTAGCCAGTATCCTTTTACCTAAAGGCATCTTAGAACCAAAAGGAAATCGCCCTTATGGTCATATTATATCTACCTGAAAGCGGCGGGTATTATATTCTTACTGGTGTTGCAGATCAAGACCACAATAAAAATATTGAAGCTTTTAAGAAACTTGCAGCGTCTTCTAGAAGAAAATAAACAATTTTATTAGACGGCCTTTCGAAAAAAGTTTTTTTATTTCATTAAAGGCTAATACTCCGTTTTGCAGTATCTGTCATATTATTTCTTATTAATACATGCATGTATGCTCCCATCCATGCATTGTCGTGCTATCAGCATAAAACCCTTCAAATCCAGAATGCGGAATAATATTCCGGACTATTTCTGCCGAGGAGCAAATAAGAAAAAAGAAGCTATCCCATTCGGCTACAAACAGCAAACTCTTATTGCGATCATATAGGTAGTAGTACTGCCCTTGAATTTCTAACATAAATTCCTCAATAGTAATCAGGTCTAAGTTTATTTCCTTTTTAGTTTGGAAAAACTCGTCTTCTATGATAATATTCGACTTGCCTAAGCCTTTAAATGAATGGTATATTTTTTTTAGAGTAAGCGGATCAAAAGAGCCTTCTCCCGGCTGCCAAATATTCTTGTTCTCTAAAAAAGCTTCCAGTTTTCCTTCTAATTCAGGTTGGGCGAATGCTTTACTATAAGATCCAATAGAAGTTCTTAGCGCTTTATAGATCTCAGAGTAGTTATTAAAGCCCGCTTTTACTTTGATTTCGTTCCAACTAATCTCTTGCCCATGTGCCAGTATCTCGGAATTACCAGGGTAGTCTTTATTGTGAAAATAAATAACAGAATCAGTCGCCTGGATTTTATTGTAAATAGGATCAAGCGATCTGGCTTCTTCCAGTAAAATTTCCTTCGATTTTTTAATGCCTTTCGTATTAGCTGACGAGCTAGCTATTTTGAAAAAGGGAAACCAACCGATAAAGACAGACTCGAAGTACCCAGAGAAATGCTCCTGATAAGGAATATCGTAAGTATAAAATTTCTTCTCAATAAAAGGATCCATAGTTATTTCAACGATATTAGTGAGAGATCTTAATCCTCCGGCCGTTCAAACTTCGACCTTTTCCATTTTTTCCTCCAACGAATTGCCTTTCAACTTCTTTCCCGTATTCCATATCAATTACGCTTTCCTTTCGCTAGTCAGCTTTTCTAACATCTCGTTTTTCTCTCTCAGCATGCGTTCATACAATTCGATCTTTTCATCGTAAAGCTGAACGATCTTTTCTATAGGGTTGAAATTACAATGAAAATTATTTGACGAAAAGAAGGCGCCCGCTCCACTACTATCGTTAAATGTATTAAAATAGTTTATAACCGCTTCCTCACTAAAGTTTTTGATCACTTCAGGTGTTACCTGCAAGATTGAGGCTACCTGCGCTAAAATATCTTCTTCTATGACTTCTTTAGATTCCAGAACGGAAACTTTCTTTTGTGTCCATTCATCGCCAAGGGCATACGCGAGCGCTTCTTGTTTGAGGCCTATCATCTCTCTGAGGCGTTTTACGTTCTTTCCCTGATGTATTTGTTTAGGCATATCAGTATTTGTCATAACGCAAATTTAAGATTTTCTTGGCGGTAAGATACTCACAATCCGGATAAAGTACCGGTAAAATATCATCGCTGCTGTTGTTCAGAAAACTTTTCGAGGGTTGTATGTTGCTGATAATAAAAACGAATCTGGAACCCGTTTCTATTATCAGACGAAGTAAACTTTACATACCGTGTAGATATGATGAATATGCAATATGATGTCCCAAAGAGAATTTCTGCGGCTCTATAAGATCGTCCTGGTTGTAGCAAATATATTGATTTAAGTAAAAGCTCCTTGACACTATATAAGACTTAACAAGCCGCACAGATAGCGCTAAAGTCTCCAAGATGCAATCCTTCCAGATCGCTGCTCTACAGCTAATGATATGCACAAAAGCTTCCTATCCGTAAACAGATATCCTGTTGTATTTGCAATAAATTATAAAATCGACGAAAACTTTTGCAGGCAGTGAAAAGTATTTACTTTGATTTTTAGTTGTATTTGTCGGAGATATGCCTGATTATCATGTGGCAGACGTCAGGGCGTTATTAAGTCAACGAAATATTAGTGTCTGTGATGCAAACTTAACTAATAATAATACCCTCACCCTATACTGACCCTACCCTCACCCACACTGCTACTACTCATCTTGTTATCTGAATGCGCTTAGCGTGCTTAATCTTTCTGTTAAAGCCCATCATTAGCCGAACCAGATCAGTAAGAGATCACAAGGCGATCTGAACGAGTGTGGGCTAGGGTAGGATCATTATAGGTATCAATAGGTTGTTTGTCTTATCCTGATATAACAATTGAAGATCTGTGCCATGAATATATAAAAGCAACTTGTATTAATTATCATTATTAGTGCCATTAAGCCTTATTACCTCGCTCATAAAGTTAAGTGTAGACCTGCATTGTCCGGTAGTACCCGAGACTGGAGCGGCGCTATCTGGCTCAGGTGTAGCTGCCAGCGGAATATGACCTGCTCCGGCAAACAGACCAGAGGAGGGATCAAGCCCTATCCATCCGGCACCCGGAAGATATACCTCGGTCCAGGCGTGAAGCGAAAGCCTGTCATCTGCATGGTCGCCTGTTTCCAGCAGGTAACCCGATACAAAACGTGCAGCCAGGTGCATGCGCCTCAGTATCTGTACCAATAGCCATGCCGAGTCGCGGCAAGACCCGGAAGCTAAGGCCAGCGATTGTTCGCAACTCTGAATTCCTGGCTCCATGCGTATAGTGTAGGCGATCCGCTGGTTTACCTCCTTGTTTAATCTTACCAGAAATTCGATTATTCCGGAACCTTGCCGTTCCATAACCCCTGTTACAAGATCTGATAAAAGAGAGCTCTCTTCAGTCAGTTCGAAATATGGGTAAAGGGCTTTTTCTAAACTGTTTTCGTATATAAAAGGAAATACCTGTGCATAATCCTCGAGAAAAAAATCGAAGGGGTCCCGATCTTTCCATTCCACTGTAAATTTCACTTCGGCTGACATTGTATTCAGGGTGCCTGTAAAATCAACTCTGGCTACAAAGTTTCCGAACGGATCCTGGTGCCAGTGCAATGAGTGATTCTCCGGAGATATAGTTAATGAATAACTTTCAGGCTGTAAAAAACTGTGTGCTGCCGGTTTTAGTCTGAAACTATGTGCCGACAGGTATACAGGAATGTCATAGGTATAATAAGTTCGGTGAACCAGGGAGACACGTATAGGCATATTCGTTCTTAAAGAGTTGGGGCTTTAATCAAAAGCTCTAGAGGAAAGGCTTCAGGTGGCATATTGTTTTAAAAACTACTTCGGTTATTATTATTATAGCCAATTAATGCTTCTGAGAGTAAGCGCTGAGGCCGCTTTAAACTTTATCCGGTAATTATTAACCCATGCAGGATTTTTTTAGTACTTTGTATTTTTATATCTTGCTATAAATTAGATGGATAATTATTAAATCCGTTTAAGCATTGTTGAATAATTCCAAACATGAAAGCTATCCATTGTATTATTGTTGACGATAATGAACTGGACCGCTTGCTGATTGAAGAGTACGTTCAAAGTTATTCTGAACTGAAGCTTTTGGGTAGTTTCGGTAACGCCCTGGAATGCCTTAGTTTGATTGAATCCGGACAGGTGCAGGTGCTGTTTATGGACATTCGCATGCCTGTAATAAGCGGGGTCGAATTTTTCAAAACGCTGGAGGCTCCTCCTCTGTGCGTGTTCATTACATCGCATGTAGATTATGCATTAGAAGCCTTTGATCTGCATGCTGTAGACTATTTGTTGAAACCGGTAAAGAAAGATCGTTTTGAGCAATCTATCAGGAGGGTATTTGAGCTGATCTCTATCAGGCAGAAGGCGATGGATTATGATCTGAGCATGGATAACACCCGGCTAACCATTAAAGAAGGGAACAGCATAAATAAGGTGCTGATCAGTGATATTGTGTACCTGGAAGCTTTGACTAACTATACAAAAGTGGTTACCACAAGCGGCAGGCATATTACACTGCAGAATTTAAAGAATTTTCTGGATGCCCTGCCCCGTGAAAAGTTTATACGGATACATAGAAGTTATGCCGTTGCGGTAGATAAGGTTGGTAAACTTAAGAGCGGAGAAGTGACCCTGGGTAATATCAGCGTGCCTATCGGAAAAACTTACCGGCAGAACATTATTAAGCTTCTTAGCAAGGCTGCTTCATAGATGAAGTAGTACAACTGAATAGATTTACTTGAAATATGAAAAACACCCTGATTATTGGATTTACCCTGCTGGTAACAATTAATGTACTGGGAAGCTCCTGCCGTCCGACAAGAATGCGTGCCACGAAGAAGGTGCAGAGCGATACTACAGGTGGCTCGCACCAGGATACATTAAGCATGAAAAGCAATAAATAACAGCCTCTCAATTTAGAGACAGAAGGGCCTTATTAGCCTAAATATCAGATTCTTGGAATTTGCAGGGGAGTGTTTTGTCTTTTTTTGCCATGAGAACGATTGTAAACATGTTTTTTTTCAGGCGTGCCCTTATTCTTACTGTTGCATGCCTGTTCTTTTTGACTGCAACGTCTCTGGCAGTACCTCTGGATACGTTATTTACCCGGGCTAAACGGAGCATATCTGCAAATGACTATCCAAAAGCCATTACACAGTTTCGCGAATGTCTGTTACTGGCCCAAAAGCAGAAGAACTGGCTGCAAACGGGTAATGCGTTTATTGGAATTGGTATTGCCAATTATAAAAGCGGCAATTTTGAAGTCGCACTGCAGAATTATTTTAATGCACTGCATGCTTACGAGACCGATGGTAATCAGAAAAAACAGGCCGGAACACTTAAGAATATAGGCAATACTTACCGGATCATTAAAAGTTACGATAAGGCGGACTCCTTTTTCAAACAATCGCTTTCAAAGTTTGAAGCCCAGAAAGATTCGGCTAAAATAGCAGACGTGCTGAATGATATCGGAATCATGTATATGGATCAGGGGATGACGGGTAACGCTGTTTCATTTTTCAAAAAGGTAGTAACAAAATACAGATCTTACGCTGAACCCGAAGTTAGGGCCTATGCGTTTAATAATCTGGGTATCTGTTATTCAAATACGGGTAATTATAGTGCGTCCATGAATTTTTATACAGCTTCTCTTGGTTTAATGAAGCAGCTGGGAGACACGTTTGGAATAGCACTGGTGCTGATCAACATTGCCAAATTATTTAATAGACAGAATCTGCCTGAGCAAGCCATACAATATAGCAAAGACGGATTATTAATCTCTCAAAAGATAAATTCTAAAGAATTAACAGCCAGTGCCTTTAAGAGCATGGCGGTATCCTATGAGAAGCTGGGCGATTTTAAACAGAGCAATAGTTTCCTCAATAAACTGCTGGTGTTAAATGGCGAGATCTTTAAGGATGAGAGTGCCAGAAGTTATGCAGAGATGGAAAGCCGGTATCAGAATGAAAGAAAACAGAAGGAAATCATGCTGTTGAAGCAGGAGAATACGATCAAGAATATTACGCTCGCTACCCAGCGGCGTTCTCAATATTTCCTGCTGTTCATTCTGGTTTCTATATTGGTCGTTGTCCTGATATTATACAGAAGTTATACGTTTAAACAAAAACTTAACAAAGAGCTTGGTATGCTCAATGGCAGACTTGAAGAAGCCAATGAATCTAAAACCAAGCTTTTGGGTATTATAACACATGATTTGCGAAGCCCGGTAAGCAGCTTGTTTAATTTTCTGCAGTTACAGAAAATGGTTCCCGGTCGAATGTCTGTATCTGAACAGAACCAGTACAGGGAAGAGATTAATATCGCTGCGGAAAATGTGCTGGAAATGATGGAAGATCTGTTGATCTGGTCTAAGAGCCAGATGGAGAGATTTACGCCTCAGCATGAGGAGATAGATCTTAATGATTTTTTAGACGAAATGGTCGCGCTCAATACTCCCGCTGCGGATAGTAAAAATATAGAGCTGATAAAAAACTGTCCGAATGGCCTTTATTTAAACATTGATCCTAATTTTCTTAAGATCGTACTAAGGAATCTGTTAAGTAATGCGATTAAATTTACGCCTTCGGGAGGTACTATACGGTTAACGGGCTCAAAGGGAAAAGAAAATGTTTTGCTCATGATCAAAGATACCGGCGAGGGAATAGCGGATGAGCATCTTCCTGCTATTTTTGAATGGAGCAGTATGCGGAGTGATTCTTCAGGACTGGGTTTGAAGCTGGTTAAAGAGTTTACTGAAAAGCTGAACGGAAAAATTGAAGTAAGGTCGGCGCAGCTTGAAGGAACAACTTTTACCCTCTCTTTCCCGGCTCCAGAATCCTGATTTCCTTAAAGCCCCTTTCCGTTCGTGTATTAAAGAACTTCATTCATGTATTAGATTCATCTTCCTCTCCTTGTACAGGTAGTTTTGTTCTGTATTCTTCATGTCTGTCCGGGTAATACGCTGAGACATAAGAAGCTAAACTATCTATTTACATTAAAACCAAAAAAAATGAAATCAGCAGAAATTCAGTTCTCAAAGGATGCCCCAACTCCTTCTATCGAAGTGTCTGTACCACACGGCACTACCTTCAGAGAAGTTACTAAATTACAGGAAATGATCTCAAAAGATCTTATCACCAAGATCTCGCCGCGTGGCTGCCAGGCTTGTTTATCAGGTTTCCACTTCACTATACGTGAGAGACTGGAAAATGTGATTAAGGTTGATCTTGCCAGCCTGAAGGTTATTGAAGGTAAATTTTAAAACCCTGGCCGGCAGCAGTCATTGCCGGCCCTTTAATTGTTTTTTATGTTAGTATCATCACCTGCCCCCGTTATGCATCAGAGTGTCAGCGAAAAATCTTTAGGAGTCGGAATTTTATATAATCCATCCCTGGATGAATTTCTGAAAAAAAATCCTTACGCCTGCGACTATATAGAGATAATGCCTGATATGCTCTGGACCGATGAAGGTATCCGCCAGAAGAAAAGGTTTACTCTTATAAAAGAGTGGTGGGAGAAATTATTGTGGATGGCAGACCACTTTCCGCTTACTGCGCATAATATCTCTTTTTCATTAGGATCAGGCGGAGAGTTAGACCTGCAATACCTGGATCAGATCGCAAAGATGCACGATAAATTCTCGTTCAGATGGCATAGCGATCATCTGTCTTTTATCAAGGTGCATTGCCGGGATGAAGAATATAATGCAGGTATGGCGGTGCCGGTACCCTACGATCAGGAAGTGCTGAACCTGATCGCCAATAAAATTTATACAATAACCGACGCAATAGCCTGCCCTTTCATTATTGAGAATAATGTTAGCTTCATTGATTATCCGGACCAGGATTATACCGAAGAGGCATTTCTGAATGCACTTGTAAGGTGGACGGGCTGCGGGTTACTGCTCGACGTTCATAACGTATATACAAACTCTCTGAACCATAATTTTGATCCTTACAAGTTTATTGATAACCTGGATCTCTCGGCCGTAATTGAAATTCACATTGCCGGCGGGAGTTACATTGGCGATGTTTATACGGATTCGCATTCAGGGCCATGTCCTCAGGAAGTATGGGATCTGTTACAGTATACCGTTTCGCGTACTCCTAATCTAAAAGGTATTACGTTTGAGTTTCATGAGTCCTACTTTCATTTGCTTAAGTTTAAGGGCATCAGTGAAGAGCTTGAAAAGGCGAAAGAGATTTTTAATTCAGTAAAGAGATAGTTTATGTGTTTGCCAGTTTTCCAGGAGGTGTTAAGCAAACTGATTGCTTCGCCGATGCTTTGCCTTAAGGCCATGAGAGAAAAAGAGAAGTTTTTCAATTCATACGATCTTACGTCTGTTGAAAAGAAACGCCTTTTAACTGTTTTACATCAAAAAGGCATGTCTGTTAACTGTACTCTCTACCGCATTAACAGGATAACGCCTGTATATACCATGCTGCCTCATTCATGTTCGCTGCTGGGAGATGAGTTTTTTCCGTATGTACAGACCTTCTGGAATGAATGCCGTCATTCTGACCTGCAGTTTAAGAATGAAGTGCTTGAATTTTTTATGTTCCTGCAAGCCCGGCCGGGCGTAAGCCTTATACCTTATTTACAGGATACTTTACTGCTTGAAGGATTGCTTGTCTTTGCGAAATATTATAATAGTTATACTCCTTCAGACCTTTTTAAGCTGATTAAGTGGAAAGAACGTATAAGATACGAAAATAATGAATGCAGAATTTTAATAAAGAGCGGTATTAGGGGCCTGGTAGACTTTCTGCAAAATGGCAGGACGGGCAAAGTGCCGTATGCTCCAGCCTGGCATAAAATTGAGAATCTGGTCGCTATCTGATACGAAGACTGTATTACCTCATATATATTATTGTAGGTGGGAAACGGAATATTCCGGCATATAAGGGTTAAATATTTTTTCTTCAAAACAAAAAACAGGAAAATATATTTAACATATACGATAAATCACTTTACATAGAGGCGGTTTATCTGACTGATTTTCAGTAATTTTTTAGCAGACCTTATAATAAAAGCCGTTAGACCTCATATAACCGTAAACACGACACCTATCAACATTAAAATATATGAAAGCAGGATTAATATACCTTATCGTAGCTGTGTTTTTTCTTGTTACAGCAGTTGTATTGCAAAAGCGCTATTGCATTCTCTGCGATGCAAGTACTGCCCGCCCCAAACCATTTAGTTTTTCGAGAGTACAGTTAACCTGGTGGACATTCATTATTCTGGCGTCTTTTGTTTCTGTTATACTTGCTACCGGCGAGATTCCAACGCTGGACGATTCCACGCTGGTGCTATTAGGTATTGGGGCAATGACGCATATTGCATCACGTGCTATCGATGTATCGGATAATGCAGGTGCTGTTGCGCCTGTTAATCAGGTTGATCCTGTCGCCGGGGTAGCAGATCCCGGTGATCCTGTTCCAGCACCTCCCGCGCCTGAAGCGCCGGTACTCAGCATTAACTATCCCAGTGAAGGTTTCTGGCTGGATATTCTTTCTGATAAATACGGGGTAAGTATTCATCGTTTTCAGGCATTTGTATTTAATCTTGTTTTTGGAGTTTGGTTTATCTATAAAACGGCAGTTAATTTAAAAGGAATTACTGTTGATTCTACAATAAGTAAAATCAATGCAGTGATTCCTGTAATAGGGACAAATAATCTGATACTCCTGGGCCTTAGCGCCGGAACTTATGCCGCGCTAAAAATAACTGAGAACAGGTAACTTCTCTGCCTGAGTTGTTCCGCTGAATATTAGGAAAGAGCAGTATTATAAGGTGTTATACGGCTCATCCACGAATGTTGAAAAATTGCCTGCGACGGATTGGATGCTATAATTTGCAGGTAACGCTGTTTCCTCAGATTACAGACGGCGTTATAGAGATTCTCCGGGTTAAGAGAGTTGGCTGCATTTATGGTTTTTGGCCCAACTTGCCTGTCTACAACTACTGCATTTGGCTGAATGGAATTTATACCCGACTGCAGCATTCCTGAAGCTGTTCCTGTTCCCATATTAACAGCAATGTCAAACAGCTGGTTGGCTGTCTGTTGATTATTTAAATTGTCGAGAGATTCCGTATCCCAGAAATTCTCTTTATAAAAAGTTAATACGAGCGGCTGCAGACTGGCGTTTGCTGAGAGCGCAGCGTTAAGATTAGGAGGATTTTGAGCTTTTATCTTGTCGACGATTTGCCAGCCGGGCCATGTTGCCCAGAAGTTTCTCGCAATTCCTTTCCATGTTTCGCCGCCGCGGTCATTAGGATTGTCACTGTATCCGCCTTCGTTACCCATGGTAATCTGGAATGCCTGCTCGAATGTAGCCATAATTGTTTTTTTAGGTGTGATGGTTTGATTTTCAGTACTAAGTTAAGACAGAGCTTGTTAGCTTCCAATTTTTTAGAAAGATATTTTTTTTTCTTATTTTTACAGGGAGAATGATGAAGTTTAGGCATGCCTGACATTTGTTGCCTACAGCAAATGTTTAATGCCCTCCTTTTAGTGTGGAACATTGCGTGTATGATTAATGCCGGTTGATCCTGCTGGGAATTTAAATAGATATATAGTTATACAGTGAAATTAATTCTTTTTAACCTGATCTTTGGTCTGGCTACGCTGGAAGTGTCTGTGGATGTAATTAACCGGGTGTTAAATACTGATTATGAACTTATTCATAAGGATTCGATCAGGAAGCTGCTTTATAACGTCGGGATTCCTGTCGAAATACTTTTCTGGATAATTAATGTGGCTGTTTATCAGAAAACAGGCATTGTCCTTTTCTGAGGGTGATTTTTAGCCAGGCTAACACTTCGCAGCCTTATTTTTTTCTTTTTTTTTAAAAAGCGGCTTTTCTGTTTGCTTTTAAGCTTTCAATTTTTTAAAATTGAAGCCTAAACCATTTTTATGCAGGTACTTAGCTCGTTTTGTTTTTCGGGTATCTCCAGTCACCTAATAAATATATATAGAGCTGAAGTAAGCGAGGTATGTGATACTCATAGTCCGCCCTGAGCATTTATTCCTTTTGTTTAATGAATTTTCTAACCTCCTTATCACTATTACATGGCACTATCTTTTTATTCCGGTTTAAATTACTGTGTTTTCGTTTTTAATCTGCTGCTTGCAAAAACCTGTCGTTTCGTTACCCCATTGGTACTAAGCATGTTTCTGGTGTTTCCGGCAGAGAAGTCATCGGCGTATACTACGGGAACTACCCTTGGTTCCGGAGACCTGGCTGTTTTCAGCTGGAACTGCGTCACCAATAAGGTTAAAGTTGTCACATTTAAAGATCTTAGTCCCGGAACAGTCGTTTACATTACAGATGTGGGATGGAGTAGTCAGAGCAATTCTTTCGCAGATGCTTCCTTAACCAATAGCCTGGAAGGAATTATCAGGTGGACAGTTTCTTCGCTCATCCCAAGGGGGACCTTGCTGGAGATTTATTTTGGAGGAAACCAGGGAACTACATTAAGGAATATAACAACAGATTCGTTTCTGAATTCAGATATAGTGGTTGAAAAGGGATTTACCGGACCAGACGCGATGAGTATTTCGGGGGATGGCCTGTTTATTTACCAGGCCGGCTCATATCTGCAAACGCCATTTTTTATCTGCGGATTTAATAATAGTAACGCGGCAAGTTCTGATGTAACAGAGAACGGTTGGAATAGTAAGATCGTTATTGCGGCCTTCGATTCCTGTTTGCCCGATGGCAAGGGATCGCAGAACGGTCTAAGCAATGGCTTTAATGCAATCGGGATGACAAAAAGCAGCGGATTGCAAGGTAACTATGCGGTATGTTACACCGGGCCTGCAGATGTTGCAGATGCGAATATATGGCGAACCCGTATTGCTGACATTACAAACTGGTCGGGAGATAATACCGGAACTTTGTCATCATCGATTATTACCAGGCTTAATTTACCAGCACTTTCTTCTAATACGGCCATACAGTCTGTGAGCCTGAATAATTCAACTTTGTTGCCGGAGTTTGATCCGTTATCCGGAACTTATAATATTTCTGTGGAATATGAGACAGCCGCTATTTCGCTTACTGTGGTACCAGAGGATGCAGATGCTTCGCTGTTTCTTGAAGGCAGAGAGTTATTGGCTGGAACAGCATCTGCTGATATATCTGTTCTCGCCGGTATAAATAAGATTTATATCGAAGTTATAGCAGCCGACGGTATTTCCAGAAAGATTTATGAGCTGCTTGTTAATCGTAAAAAAGCAGCTTCGCCTTATATGGTTGTAAACAAACCTCTTGTTCTTAACGAAGGAGCGGCTGAGAAGATAATACCTGCAATTCTGAAATACATTGAACCGGAAGCTGAAAGCCTGTATGTGATATATGAGATCAATTCGGCTCCGCGGAGCGGGGTTTTATATGTGGATGCCAACTTAAACAATATATTCGATTCGGGGGAAATAAAAGGAGAAGGAGATACATTTACGCAAAGTGATATTAACAATGAAAAGCTGAAGTATATTCATAACGGAGATGAGAACGCCAGCGATAGTTTTGTGTTTACTGTTTCTGATTCAAGGGGCAATTCAGCAGCTGGCCAGCTATTTATGCTTACTGTAAACCCGGTGAACGATGCTCCTCAGCTTCCTTTTGATAGCGATCCGGCACCGGATCTGATACGTGAAAATGCGCCGGCAGGAACGTTTTCGGGAGTTACCGTAAGTGCATCTGACACTGATAATTCTGCTTTAACTTATTATCTGACGAACAACGGGACTAATAAGTTTTCTATAGATGCCATTACGGGAAAGGTGTTCTCTGCGGTGCCATTTGATTACGAAACATCTAAAAGCTATAAAATAACCGCCCGTGCATACGATGGGAAAATATTTTCGCAAACAAAGGATTTTGAAATTTTTATTGAGAATGTAAATGAGTCTCCCACAGCTATTTCCCTTTCCAATTCTTATGTGGAAGAAAACGGGCAGCCAGCGGTACTTGGTCTTTTTAGTGCGTCTGATCCTGATGCCGGCGATTCTTTCAGTTATTCGCTTATGGATGGAGCTGCTGATAATGAGTTTTTTGTACTTGAAGGAGGAAATGGCCTTAAGAATACCATGGCTTTTAATTATGAAGCTAAAAGCAGTTACCAGGTAAGGGTGAGGGCGACAGATAACGGTAGCCTCTCGTTTGAGAAAACGTTCCTTATTTATGTAAAGGATGTTGCAGAAGATATCTCTTCACCCTACATTACTTCTATAGATCGAAAGCAGTCTGCCGCTGAATATACCAATTCAGCAAGTGTCATTTTTTCTGTGACATTAAATGAAGACGTTAAAGGGGTAGATCTGCAGGACTTTAAGATCAGCACTTCAGGGTCGGCTGCCGGATTTATTACGTCTTTATCAGCTCTAAGTGCCAGATTGTATGAAGTAACGGTCTCTGCTGTTTCGGGAAATGGAACCATCAGGCTTGACCTTAAAACTGAAGGGACAGATATATCTGATCTGGCTGGCAATAAGATTCTTAATATTGCTGTTAATGCTCAGCAATATACTATAGACAACAAAGCCCCTGTAATAGCTTCGATCAGTTTGCCGGCAGATAAAATCTATAAGGAAGGCGACCTGCTGGACTTTAAAATTATATTCGATGAAGCTATAATTACCGGAACAAGTACTTATCTGGAGCTTTTGATAGGCTCTTCCATCATTAGAGCTAATTATTATACAGCGGCTTCCGGTTCTGTTACTTTCAGGTATATAATAAAGGAGGGCGATGCGGATACCGATGGAATAACTATGCAGGGGCTTAAGTTAGCTTCTTTGTACATAAGAGACAGGGCAGGGAATGATGCGGACCTGTCTCTGCCTTTTTCAGACCTGGAAGGTATTCTTATAGATGCTAAAGCGCCTGATGTTCCTGCGGGGCTGGCTGCAATTGCATCTGAAAACCAGGTGAAGCTGTTGTGGCAGGGAAATTCAGAGCCGGATCTGGCCGGCTACAGGGTATATGGCGGAATGTCTTCTAACCCTTCAACTCTGTTAGGATTTGTAAAAAAAGGGCCTACAGATTTTTTACATAATGACCTAAGAAATGGGATTACTTATTATTACCGCATTTCTTCCATTGATAGTAATGGCAATGAAAGTTCAAAAACTGCGAATGTTATTGCTATTCCGAAGGCCGGGCAAACGATCATATTTGAGACGTTGCAGCCGCTGACTTACGGAGACGTTTCGTCTGTCGTACTTAATGCTTCTGCCAGTTCGGGGCTGTCTGTTACGTACAAGTCGGGTAATACAAATATTGCCGCTATCAGCGGAAATAGAATAGTAATCAAAGGAGCGGGAAGTACAACAATAAGCGCGGTGCAACCGGGCAATGCTGTATACGGTGCTTCTGATACTATAGTACGGACCCTGACTGTAAAAAGGAAAGAATTACTGTTAAGGGTAAGTTCCAGCCCGCTTATAAGCAAAATATATAACGGCACGAATGCGGCTTCCTTATCGGTAGATAATTATATACTGGATGGTATTTTATCCGGAGATGTGCTGAAAGTAAAAGGGACGGCAAGTTATACTGACAGCAATGTAGGGCAGGTAAAGTCAATCAGCATAAAAGGCATCAGTCTTGATGGAACTGATAAGGATAATTACATACTTATTACAGATACGGGCTCTGCAACAGGGGATATTATTGCCAGGCCTCTTGAAATAAAGGCTCTGGCTGCTGCCAAGATTTATAAGGATCCGGATCCGGTTTTTTCTTTTGTTATTGTGTCTGGCACCCTGGCCGGTACAGATTCCTTTACGGGTAAACTTGGAAGAGAGGCGGGTGAGGGCGTCGGAAAGTACGGCATTATACGTGGCGGCCTGTCTGTAGGCAATAACTATAATCTTACATTCACTCCGGCTGATCTTGTAATATCAGTGAGGAGAATATCGGTAGTGGCTAACAGAACAAACAAAGTATATGGAGAAGCAGATCCGCCTCTTACTTTTACAATAAGTTCGGGATCGCTAGCACAAGGTGATAGCTTTAGCGGGTCTTTGTCGCGTATATCAGGTGAAAGTGCAGGGGAATATGCTATCGGAAAATCAAATCTGACAGTCAACGCAAACTACATTATTAATTATACCGGGGCAGCATTTGTTATAAGAAAGCGTGAATTATTAATTAAGGCAAATGATCTGCATAAATCGCGGCAGGAAGCGATGCCCGAGCTTTCTATAAGTTATACAGGTTTCGCTTATTCTGATAATGAGGCTTCACTGAAAACGAAACCTGTTATAAGTACCAATGAATTGTCGCTATCACCGGCAGGGGCTTATCCCATCACTGTCGGGGGCGCAGAATCTGAAAATTATACTTTTAAATATGAGCCCGGAATCCTGACGGTGTTTTCGGGTGCTCCTTCTGCTATTTATCTGGAAGCAGAAGACTTTTATGAAAATGACCCGGCCGGGTCTCTTGCCGGCCGGTTTATCGCTTTTTCTGAACAGCCATACTCTGAATTGCGTTATAGCCTTGTTGAGGATGTTGAATCGCTGGATAATCAATTCTTTTACATACAGGGTAATGAGCTGAGAAGTTCTGCGCCGCTGAATTACGAGAACAGGGAAAAGTATACTGTTATAGTACGATGTACCGATGGTTTCGGCCAGTTTACAGAGAAAAGGCTTTCGGTGCTTATTAAGGATGTTAATGAAGCTCCTACTATTGATGCTGTGCCTGACCTGGTAGCATGTTATACTCCCGAACTTCAGAAGATCCTGCTGAGCGGGATCTCGGCAGGACCGGAGCTCTGGCAGAATGTTTCGGTTCAGTCTGCCTGCAATAATGCGGCTATCTTCAGATCGCTCAAAGTGATACGGAACGATGATAATGGTTTCGGAGTCGAATACTGCATAGCTGAAGGACAGTCGGGCTCTGCCATCATAACATTATACGCCGCCGATAACGGGGGGACTGTTCATGGCGGTATAAGCAGCAGTTCAGTTAGCTTCAGGATAACTGTGAATGCTGTTCCTGCTGCCGGAATAAGCTCAGACAATGGGATCGGACTTAAGAAGGGTGAAGTGTCGGTGCTTCGGGTTGCTGAGGGTTATAGTTATAGCTGGGATGATGCAAAAGGCATAATAGATGGACAGGCGTCATCGCAACTTACTGTAAGACCGGCCGAAACAACGTCTTACGCTGTGACAATTACGAATGCGGAAGGGTGCAGCAGGAGGGAGCAGATCACTCTGAATGTAACAGAAGATGTTGGGATTATTAAGGCCAACAATCTGTTATCCCCTAATGGGGACGGCATTAATGATAAACTGATGGTTGAAAATATCGACATGTATCCGGGTAACAGATTGAAAGTGTTTGATCGCGCAGGCAGGATGATTTTTGATAAAGTTGACTATAAAAACGACTGGGACGGAACATTTAAAGGGGGGCCATTATCCCAGGGTACTTATTATTATGTTATAGATCTTGGCCCTGATAAGAAAAAGATAACGGGCTATGTAAGTATACTAAGAGATTAGATCAATAAAGGGGGATTAAATGATCCCCCTATTGTATTTAACAAATTTCTTCTCTTTCAATCTTATAATGGTTTTGTGTGATCTTAAGAAACTCTTCTTTAATGAAGTCGTAAGTAAGCTGCAGATGCTTAACCTCGTCGGCTACCTTTGCATGTTCAATCTCCAGATACTGCTCACTTAACTGCATCATCTCTTCAATGGTGGCCTTAAGGTTGGACTGATGACAAAAAATGCTGTTTAATGTAACGATTTTCTGTTTTTCAAAGCGGTTTATCTGGTTATGTATAAGTTGAATGCGATTGATGATATCTTCCTGCAGATCTATATGGAAATGTTTCCTCAGGAGGTTTTTAAGAACTTGTACCTCGTCTTCCAGGAAATTGACTCTGGAAAGAAGGGCCTTGTTAGAAAGGCAGAGCGAACTTATCTTAATTCCTCTGTCGTTTAGAAAGTCTACTATTGTTTCCATTGCAGTTAAATTTAATACACTATAAATGTCGTCTATAACAGCAGGTTTAAAAATGACAGTTGTCATTATTG
>Ga0265780_10000527_pt1 | contig 59088 bp, 46 predicted proteins | sample P1T30metagenome_FD_192432 | JGI IMG/M metagenome (GOLD analysis project Ga0265780, IMG submission 192432) | Plant litter microbial communities from East Loma Ridge, Irvine, California - P1 T30 | ecosystem: Environmental > Terrestrial > Plant litter > Unclassified | place: USA: California... | reverse complement strand
TCAAATTCACCTGGAGTGGTGCAAACTAATGTTTTCATTTATTTGTGGTTTTATATGTGTAATTGTATACTATTATGCTTGTTCGCCTGATCAGGCAAGTTTATAGAATCGTTCTGCATTTCCACCCCAGAACAAAGCCTGTTCATTTTCTGTAAGTGCTGAAGTATATTCCCTGACAATTTCCAGCATTGCATTGTAGCCGCCGGCTACCAGGCATACGGGCCAGTCTGACCCATACATTACCCTGTCTGCGCCAAATGTCTCAAATACAACATCCAGGTATGGCTTAAAATCCTCATTTTTCCAGTTTGCCCAGTCTGCTTCTGTTACCATTCCCGAAACCTTGCAGAGTACATGTTCATAACCTGCAAGAGTCCTGATATCCCGCTCCCATTCTTCCAGTTTTTTCTCCTTTATGTATGGCTTGGCAATATGATCGATAACGAACGGCTGATCGGTAAATGTCTCAACAAACTCCCGTGTATACGCCAGCTGGTCAGGAAAAATAAGAATATCATAGGTATAACCCGCTTTTCCTATAGCGGCAATGCCACGTTTGAAATTTGGTTTAAGCATCAAGGACCTGTCTGCTTCGCCCTGAAGTACATGCCTGAATCCTTTTATCTTATCATACCCTTTATAAAATGCGATACTGTCGTTGATGTTTTCGGCCTGAAGATCTATCCAACCAACAATGCCCTCAATAAAAGGGTTGCCGGCGGCAAGCTCCAGCAGAAAAGCATTCTGTTCTTCTGATTGATCTGCCTGTACTGCTATACATCCGTCAAGGGTATTTTCCTGCAGCAGCGGATACAGATCGGCAGGAAGAAAATCCCGTTGTATTGCTTCCATACCGCTGCCTATCCAGCTATCCCTTACCGGGTCAAAACGCCAGAAATGCTGATGTGCATCAATTCTTTTCATGTATCATAAATATTTGGTAGGCATAATGCCAATAAGGTCAATTTAGTGTATTGGTAATTAAGCACGCTAAATTAACGATGCTTTTAGTAAAAGCATTATATAGATTTTCCCTTTTATTATGATATCTTATCGTTGGGTTTTTCCAGGTCAGCAAAAAAGGAGCCTGCCGACTCCTTTTTGTTTTATTTGAAACGTGAAAATATTTAGCTTCTTTGCTGTAAGCTCTGGCCTTTAATTTATAGCCTGCACCTTCTCTTTATAACCCTTCATTCCAAAATAAAGTACAACGAGGAAACAAAGCAGCGGTACGATATAAGCGATCTGGATACTGCCGGTAGCATCCGAGATCATTCCCATGATGACCGGAGCAACAGCACCTCCTATAATTGCCATAACAAGGAAAGACGATCCTGTTTTAGCTTCTTCGCCCAGGCCTGTTAATCCAAGTGCAAAGATGGTAGGGAACATAATTGACATGAAAAACGGAATGGCCATAAGGCAGTAAAGCGATATGTCTCCCTTAACCGAAATTGCGATAACCAGTAATAACACATTGATGGCTGCATATATACTCAGCAGCTGGGCCGGTTTGATAAATTTCATCAGGAAAGTACCGATAAAACGTCCTAACATAAAGCCGACCATTGCTACCGATCCCCAGAGAAACGCTGCATCCTTTTCTCCCATTCCGGTTACGAACTTGGAAAAGCGGATGAAAAAGCTTCCTATGCCGGTTTGTGCGCCGACATAAAATAGCTGGGCTATTACTGCCATTCTGAGATGGCGGTGTCTTAATACCTTAACCGAAAATTCGGTGCCTCCGTGTACATCATCGTCATCAGCTTTTACTTCCGGAAGTTTTGTGAACATAAAAAGTATCATCAATAAAATAACTACCCCGGCAATGATCAGGTAAGGCAGTTTAACGGTATCTGCCTCATGCTGCAGGTAAGTATTAAGTGCAGCCGGGCTCATACTGTTAAGTTGCTCCTGTGTGTACTCCATTCCCGAAAGGATCACCTGCCCGCCTATAATAGGAGCTAGAAATGCTCCGACGCCGTTAAAAGATTGGGCAAAGTTTAACCGCTGGGCCGAAGTGTTTTTATCGCCTAGTACAGAAATATAAGGATTGGCAACAGTCTCAAGAAACGTTGCGCCGGTGGCACTTACAAAAATAGCGAACAGAAAAAATGCATAACTCCTGGAACCTGCTGCCGGTAAAATAAGTAATGCTCCTGCGGCGTAAAGCGCAAGACCGAATATTATCCCTTTCTTATAACCAAACTTATGCATGAAAAGCCCTGCAGGAATAGCCATAACGAAATATGCCAGAGATGCAGGAATGTCTATATAGGACGACTGCGTGTCATTAAGCTGCAGCGCTTTTTTTAAGTGAGGAATAAGAATGGGGTTGATATTATGTAAAAATGCCCATAAAAAGAAAAGTGATGTTACGAGAATGAGAGGAAACAGATACTGGTTTTTCTTTGTCATTATGTTTAGTTTGTCATTGGACCCTGCAAATAAATTAATCTTTCCCGAATTTATCCTGATAATTCATTTAAATTTTCATCAGCCCGGGTAAATTTCTTTATAAGTAGCAGGGTAGCTATGGTTTCAGCCGGGCTATAGCCCGCCTTCGTCAGGAAACTGGTCCTGCTGAGGGCTGTCGCTTCTGTCTGATTTTCGGTTTCGCTGCGGAAGGTCTGAACTGCCGAACCGGTAGCTAAAGGTAAGAGTACTCATTCTTCCCTGCATTCTGCGTTGCGACTCTCTTGAAAATAGGTTTGTTTCAGTTACAGAGCCCCACTTCCTGGAGTTAAAAATATCCCGGGTATTGAAAGACAGGCTGCCTTTTTTATTGAGAAGGTCTAGTTTCAATGCTGCATCTGCACCAAACATATCTTTGCTTTTACCCTGGGCCGTAACCCTGGGCGCCATATAATTTGCATTTAACTGGGCTGAGAGGTTATAAGGCAGCTTAATTCCGGCAGTGAGATTCGATGTCCAGTTGTAGCCGCTGTTTGGAGCGATATTGTTCTCAGGGCTTCCGAAAAATTTATTGTAAAAGACGTTTACATTGGCAGTAATGTTGAGCCCTTTTGAGATGTCTGCCCGGCCTATGACCTCAAGACCAGCCGCCCTGTTCCTGGTAAGATTGATAAATTGTGTGAGAGTGGTGGTGCTGTCTATTACGCTTTGAATTCCTTCAACTACATCGTTTACCTGTCTGGCATATGCGGATGAGGTGAGGGTCAGTCCCTTGAAGTATTTCATATAACTGAGTTCAAAAGAATGAACATCTTCAGGATTCAGCCCCGGATTTCCAACCCGGATGTTATTCGGATCAGAAAGGTCGGTGAACGGATTTACCTGCCAGCCCCGCGGGCGGTTCACCCTGCGGGTATAACTTAACTGCAGCTGCTGTTCTCCGCTGAGTTTCTGAGTTAAGAATATACTGGGATAAATGCGGAAATAGTCGAGATTGCCCTCTGTTACAGTGTTGTCGGAAAGTCCCCTGTACCTGGTATTTAAATAAGCCTGCTCCGCCCGCAGGCCTGCCTGGAAGCCAAAGTTTTTTGTAAGCTGATTCTGGTAGCTGGCATACACAGCGTGCACTATATCTTCCAGATTAAAGTCATTGCTCTGTGCCGGATCTGTTTCTATGCTGGCGGAACTGTTATTATAGAACTGCGAAAACTGCGACGCATCTTCAAGGCGTATCGTGCTTCTGTAACCGGTTTCAAACTTTTGCTGTTTGTTTATCGAAAGGGTATAGTCGAGCTGAATATTGTAATTGGTCGCCTTTTCCAGCCCGTCGTTCATCCGTGAGTCCAGTGTATCGCGTTTTAATCCGGCCAGGTCGTAAAACTCCTGGTTCAGATGCTGTATCTCATCCTCTTTGCTTCTTCCAAAGCTGAAATTTGCAACGAGGTCTTCGCCCTGTTTTTTAAACTTACGGCTGAAATCGAGACTCAGATCATATCCCGTATCTTTATCGTCTTCCCGTGCCGTTCTGTAGCTTGTTCCATCCAGGGCTTCAGAATAGTTCCGGTACAGATAATTGATATCTTCATCCCTGTCGCCGCTCCTCAGATTTAGGTTGGCAGATAAACCGAGGGTGGTCTTTGTATTAAAATAATAGTCAAGGCCTGCTTTGGCTGTATTGCCTGTATTTAGCCTTTTTCCGTCACTATTGTTATTAACAGTACCGTTATTGTTAAGAAATGTGGTCCTGGTAAAACCTCCGCCAAGCCTGTTGCCATACCTGAAACTGTAATTGCCATAGAGGTTCAGCTTTCCATCGCGGTAGTTAAGGTTGGTGTTGGCATTATAATTATCCTGGGTGCCCGCCGACACTGAAACAGCGCCGTTCATTCCTAACTTTTTATTTTTTTTCAGCACTATATTGATAATCCCGGTCTGGCCCTCAGGGTCGTATTTAGAGGATGGATTTGTTATCAGTTCAATAGTTTCAATCGAACTTGCCGGAAGTGCTTGTAATACACTGGCGATATCTCCGCCTCCGATAGCCGATGGTTTGCCATCTATCAGCACCCGTACACTTCCTGAACCTCTTAGTGCTACGTTGCCATCAATATCGACAGAAACGGTGGGCACGTTTGCAAGAAGGTCACTTGCAGATCCGCCTTCGCTTACCAGGCTCTGCTCTACGCTGAATACCTTCCGGTCTACACCTAGCTGTATACTGCTTCTCTGACCCTGTACCACAACTTCTTTCAGTACATTAGCTTTACTCTGGCTAAGCACAAGATTGCCGAGATTTACCGCCGGTTTGTTATCTGTTAAAATAATGGAATCACGTGAGTAGGGCTGATAGCCAACAAAACTTATCTTGAGCGTATAAGTACCCAGGTTGAGATTGGTAAGGGTAAACTTTCCCTGCAGATCCGTTTGTGTCGATCTGGTCTGCCCGGTTTGTTTATTTATCACTGCGACAGTTGCAAAATCGACCGGTTTGTTACTGCTTTCTGTAACTGTACCGCTAAGCCTGCCCGGATTTGTATTCTGAGCAGAAGCAACCTCGACCAAAAAAGCAGCAAAAAGAGTAAATATCCAGTAAATTTTCATCGCGGAATCTTTTCAGTATGTGTAGAATCCGACAAAGAACGTGCAAAGAAAACTTAGTAACAAGAGAAATGGGCTAGGTAACTTATTTATTACTATAAGTGTTGCAACTCTTAATCTACGCTGACGGTAAGGCCTTCCTGTTGCAGGATCTTACGATATACTTCCAGTTCAGTAAAAGATCCCTCAAGAATTGCACATTTTCCGTCCGTATGAACGGTCCAGGCTATCTTCTCAGCCTGTTTATCTGAGTAGTCGAGGTATTTAACAAGGCAGTAGATAACATGTTCGAATGTATTTATTTCGTCGTTCCATAGGATAAGCCTGTGGCTTGTTTTCAATCCGGCTAAAACTTCTTCTAATGTGAGGGTTTCGACTTGTGTATCCGTATCAGCAAACCGTATATTCATAATTTGCAAATTTACATAAATTAAATTTAGCTTCTTAACAAAGGGAAACCGAAGCCTGATCCGGAAAAAAATAGGGTTTACTCAATCGTTAGAATTCGTTGACATGCCAGTTATACTCTGACCGGATCTTTTTTAGAACGTCCTGCAGCGTATAATAGTGTGCAGATAATGTGTTCTGTAAAAAGATCAGTGCACGCTGAACCTGAAAACTTTTCTTCCTAATGCACCGTTCCAGCCGAGTCCCTCGACTACTACTTTGTAATTACCAGGGGCGTCAGCGGTATAAAAGCTCAGAGACGCTTTTCCGGCTGAATCAGTAAGAATATTTGGTGTCCAGTATATCGTGGACCTGAGATCGGGCAAAGAGTTATCCGGCAGCGCAGGCTCATAGGAAGGCGAATAGAATTCTCTCGAATAATATAAGCCCTGAGGAGCATAAGTGGCTATTCCCGGGGCATAATTTCTGTAAGAAAGGTTTCTTTCACCACGTTTAGTGTTAATGATAAGTACGCCGCCTCCGCCCCTCATTCCATAAATAGCAGTATTTCCCCCACTTTTAAGTACCTCGATACTTTCAACATCCATAGGCGGGATAATACTTAAATAATCAGGCTCAACGTACATCCCGTCAACAATCAGCTGCATGGGAGTCATCCGTGAAAAAGAAGAATACATACTTCTTGTAGAGTAGGCAACACCATTCTGAACGATAACACCAGCAACCATTCCCTGCAGGCATTGTGCCAGGTTTACACAGTTTTGCAGCCTGTCTGCTTTAATTACAGCGTCGGCATTGCCTGCACCGTTAAGATTGCTTGAATTGGTCAGCACCGGTTTCTTTTCGACCACCCTTACTTCAGCAAGCATAATACTTTTCCTGATGGTGCCGTTCTTTCGCATTTCGGCAAAATCATCATTCCTGTTTCTGAGATAAGGCAGTATACTTTGATTTACATTTATTTCAACATCGGGTGCATTTTTGTTCTTAGTTACGAGCTGGGGAGGGATGTGGTCGAGCTCAATGTCTACGTTCTTTTTTCCCCTGGCATTGCGCGCCTGTACAACAAAGCGGGTGCTGTCGTTAAAATTCAGGTTCTCGATCCTGAATTTTCCTTCGGCATCCGTAATAGTGTCGAGGATCATCATATTGCCCTTCGACGCTAAGATGGTAACCTTGCCCCCGACAACCGGACTGCCGTTCGGGTTGGTGACCCTGCCGCTAAGCGTAATACTTTGCTCAGGCTGATAAATAGTTCTAGGATAGCTATTTGTTAAAATGCTCTTCCATGTAAATCTGCGCCATCCCTGTGCCAGGAGTAGAATATCCAGGTGCCGCCTTTTATCGTCATCCGGGTCCAGAAAATAATAATTAGGCTTTTCTACATAACCTTTCAGGTCAGAGCTTAAAAGCAGATTGGAAAGAATGGTCGTTTCCCTTTCCTCATCAAAGGGAATCTGTGATTCATTAATTACAGATAAAGAGAAGTTTCCGCTCACCGGCTTTCCGCTGGTGTCCTGTACACCTAAACCCAGCGTCACCTTTTCCCTTTTTCCATAGTTCGCTTTGTCTGGCTGTACGGTAATCTTTAAAGGATCGGGATTGTTGATGAAAACCAGCCGTTCAGCAACAGGCTGATACGACGGCGAAAATAAAGTGAGCTGGAGAATCCCGTTAGGAAAACGTTTCTTAGGAAGGTTTGCAGCAAAAACAGTGTTGTTAAGCTTGTTTCTTGATACATAATGAACAATGCCGTTGCTTTGTGCTACAAGTGTTACTTCTCCCGACTGCAGCAGGTTTTCGCTCGAAGAGATCTTTATGACCAGGTTGTCAGGATCGGCACTGCCGACAGATAGGGCGTATCCTTCATTAATGGCTTTAGGCAGGGCGACTTTTTTTTCAGAACCATCTTCAAACTTCACAATAGCGGTGTACTCTAGCCCGCGGCTGGGTACAAATGCAAAAGACCCCATTCCGGCATGTTCCGTTTTTATCTGGCTTACTTCATTATTTTCCTTATCAACTATGGTCCCGGAAATAGTACGGCTCAGCCCGTCGGCCCCTACTGCTTTAAATGCTATTCTGCAGCGGATGCCATTGATAAGCTGGCCTCCTTCAGGGAAAAACTGTACATTTGTTTCTGCGGAAGTGGTTTTTACCGGGAACGACTTGCTCACCACTATTTTGTCTTCCAGTTTTAAAGTAGTGTTTATCTTCCCTGATTTTAAAACGAAGGGCTGCGCATTGGTGAACTTGATCAGGATATTTCCTTCAGCGTCTGTAACAGCTTTTCCGCTCGTGATGTTTCTGTAGTCGAGCTGGATAGAATAACTTACTTCTTTACCGGCCAGCGGTTTCCCGTTAATGTCTTTGTATTTGATTGCTGCCGAAACATTTTCTCTGATCCCGATCTTACTGAAAGTATACTGCACCTCGCTGATCACCTGGTTTGAAAAAGCATTCCCGATCTGGAAGGTTTTGTCAAAAAAATACTCTTCGCCAAAGTTCCTCATCCAGGTGGTATAAGCCCTGAGCCGGTAGTTTCCTTCAGCCAGGGAGTCGGTAAGCACGAAATCTCCCCAGGCAAGGCCTGACACGATTGGTATGCGCAGGGATTTCTTTATAGAATCTTTTTCGTTTATAAGATCCACGTACAGGATCCTGCTGAGAGCAGAAAGACGGTTACTGTCGGCATTAACCACATAAGCTTTAAACCAGATGCTGTCGCCGATGGTATAATAGGGCTTATCGGTATGAATATGTATTTTTTCCTGTGGATTGAGCGCGCGGTACTGATCCAGTTTCACGAAAAGATTCTTCAGCGGATCCTCATCGCCGGTAATAAAGCCATAGCTCAGCACTGAAAGGGCCAGAACTGTCACTGAAAGTAGGAAGCGTCTCATTACAGGGTAGTTAAATCAGCTTCAAGTTACTAACAATGAAACTGTTATTTAATAACGAAATAATTTTTAAAAAGTGTTTTTCCACATCATACTTTCTACCGGACGGGTAGTTTTACGGTTGTATTTTGCGTTATCCTTGCTGTTGTAAAAAATCTCTATTTCTCCGGCGACATCAAAATATATCAGCTGGCCGATTGGCATGCCCGGATATATTTTTACAGGCTGGGCAACCGAAATTTCAAGTGTCCAGGTATTGCAGAACCCGACATCTCCTTTTCCTGCGGTGGCATGTATGTCAATTCCCAGTCTTCCTGTGCTCGATTTACCTTCGAGAAACGGTACGTGGCTATGTGTTTCAGTGTATTCTACCGTTACGCCAAGGTAAAGTGTGTTGGGTTGCAGTACAAAGCCGTCTTTCGGGATCTCGAAATGGTCGATCTGATTATGTTCTTTGGCATCCAGTACACGGTCTTTGTAGGTGGCAAGGTATTTTCCCAGGTGAACATCGTAAGAGTTTGTACCCAGACATTCCCTTTTAAAGGGCTCAATAATAATACTTCCTTTTTCTATTTCTTCTAAAATACGTTTGTCTGAGAGAATCATGATCTGCGCTTAGTAGGCATAAAACTACTATAAAAAAGAATGACCTTAATGATTTTGTACAAATAATATTTTATACAAACACTTTTCCAGCGCGGCAGGGTTCTTGTATTTTCCAGGCGGTTAAAGGAAATTATTTATAAATGAAATGTGATTATTTTAAGATAATTTTGCCTTGTTTTATTCAGTCGGATATGGTGATCTTTTCACTAGTATGACGCTGATTTGGATTGGGTTTTTAAATAAAACGGATGGCTCTGTCATATCACAAGCAAATAGACGAAACCACAGCATTTGGTGTCTGGAGAATAGAGGAAACAGCTGAGGAACTATATTCGCAACTCCAGCTGAACGATGAAGAAAAAGCTTACCTGGAAACCCTTAATAATGGGAAAAGGAATCTGCATTGGTTGAGTACCCGGGTACTGCTGCGTAAAATGCTGAATACAGAGGAATATATCGACTGCCAGGTGGATGAACATGGCAAGCCTTATTTGGTTAATTTTCCGCATCATATTTCCCTGAGCCATTCATTCGAATACGCAGCGGTTATGGTAAGTAAAGACAGGCCGGTAGGTATCGACATTGAACTCGTTAAGACCAAAATTGAACGGGTTGCTAAAAAGTTCCTCAGTCCGGCAGAACTCGGGTTCATTGATAGCAACAAGCGTATTTCCCATCTGTATATATGCTGGTGTGCAAAAGAAGCTATCTATAAACTTCAGGGTAAAAAGAACGTATCGTTTAAGGACCACATAAGATTGGAAGAGTTTCCCTGTGAATCTGAAGGTTCTCTGAAGGCAAAACTTGAAGCAGACCAGGAATGCCGGTTCTTTGATGTCAGTTACGAGAGCTTTAATGATTATATGATTGGTTATGTGGCTGCCTGCAAGGAGTTGATCTATGAATAAAAATGTTTTTTTTCAGGAATGGGGGCTGGTGGACTACCAGGAAGCATGGGACAGGCAGGAACAGCTCTTTTCATCAATCGTTGAGACTAAAACGCAGAACAGGATAAACGGAACAAATCACCCTACTGCCAATTACCTGGTTTTCGTACAGCATCCCCATGTTTATACCCTGGGGAAAAGCGGCAAGCCTGAAAATCTCTTGCTGGATGAAGATGGACTGAGCGAAAAGTCTGCAAGCTTTTATAAAATAAACCGCGGGGGAGATATTACCTATCACGGCCCCGGACAACTTGTAGGGTATCCTCTTCTCGACCTTGATAACTTTTTTACAGATATACATCTTTATCTCCGTACACTGGAGGAAGCTGTAATATTAACGCTTAAGGAATATGGTATTACAGCAGGGCGTTATCCCGGTTATACGGGAGTGTGGCTGGATGCTGATAACGGGAAAGCCCGAAAGATCTGTGCTATGGGAGTACGCTGCAGCCGCTGGGTTACCATGCACGGTTTTGCATTTAATGTGAATACCAGCCTGGATTATTTTAATAATATAGTGCCATGCGGCATAGACGATAAAGATGTTACTTCCATGGAAAGAGAACTGGGGCGTAAAATAGATCTCGGAGAGGTTGCGGACGTTCTGAAAAGCAAGATCGCTGGCTTGTTTGAAATGAATCTCGTATAAAGATGGAATCCGGGAGCACAAAGCTTCATCTAAATCTGAAAAATGTATCCGGTATGTTCTTAATACTGGCATTAGGTGTTTGTTTTTACTGGTTTGACCCTCTTGCAGAAAATTTTTTCCCGCCCTGTCCTTTCCATTCGTTTACAGGATTCGATTGTCCGGGTTGCGGTTCACAAAGAGCATTACATGCACTTTTACATGGTAATATTAAACAGGCGGCAGATCATAACCTGCTTCTGGTGGCAGGGCTGCCGTTTGCTGTGGTGCTTTTTTTATACAAGCTAAAGATTAACGAAAGATCACCGCTGCAAAAAGAACTGATCTGCGGTGATCCCCTGCTCATCAGGATCTCAATCGGACTGATCCTTGGTTTCTGGATTGTAAGAAACCTTCCTTATGCTCCGTTTAACTATCTTGCTTCCTGATCTTCGGTTATCTGGCAGTAGTTGTAATCCTTAATAATGGTTTTCAGGAACTGCTCATCGTCTAACATTTTGCTGTCTTTGATTTCCAGGTATTCTTTAATACGCGAAGCTGTATTATGCAGCAGGGTATGATTGCCGCTGGACCTGAAATTGCTGAGCACCTCATACAATAGGGCTATTTCTGAATCCTTCAGCTGCGAGGCCTCGGGAAAAGAAATTTCGTAATCGCCGTCTACAGGTACGAAAGCCAGGTGATTCATACTGGTACGCGGAGTGGTTTTTATCAGGGTGGTTCCGGCTACGATATCACCTATCCGCTGGTTCTTTTCAGATACAGCGACGGCAATCAGTCCGCCTACCTGGAAGGATATGGAAAAGTCAACGATCCTGAATATCCACCTCAGCAGGTATTGCCCAAGAGTCGGGCTTCCGCCGTCAAGGCTGATTACTCTTATTTTCATAACCCTTTTACCTACACTCTGCCCGTTGAAGAATACTTCGCAAATAAGGTCGTAAAAGGTGAAAAATGCCGCCAGAATAATATAGAAGATTACAATACCTGTAAGCGCTGACCTGGAGTTGCCCGATTGGTATATGCCAACAAGGGGCGCCATAACGATGAGTAAAAGCAGCGCAACGATGATCGCTATATCAATTATTCTTGCGACTATTCGTTCGCCAAGGCCCGCTACTTCGTAGTCTATATCAATATTTTGTGAAGTGGTTATTTTGATGGTTTGCATTAGAACAAACTTATACAAAAATCTTGTATGTGCTCTGGCTTAAGTATATAAAGAGTTTTGACGGAACAGATAAATATCATTCCATGACGCAATAACCGGCAGTACGGCATCCCGGATTAAAGTTTTTATTGAAAATTTGATTTTTGTGGTTATTTTAATCCAAAATTTCCTTCCCTGGTCACAAATGAAAGAAAGCCTGTTTGTTAAGCAGAATTCAAAAAAGTGGGAAAAGTATGAAGGGCATAATACGGAAGATCCTGACGAGGTGGCAAACCAGTTCATCGCAGTGACAGACGACCTGGCTTATGCAAGAACCTTTTACCCTAAGTCTAAAACAACATTATATCTTAACGGACTTGCATCAAAGTTCCACCAGTCTATATATCAGAATAAAAAGGAAAAAAGCAGCCGGTTTTCCGGTTTCTGGAAGTATGAACTTCCGGCATTATTTAAAAAACATGAGCTGCTGTTGTTGTATTCGTTTCTCTTTTTTGTAGTATTCTGTTTGATGGGGGCTCTATCGGCCAAATACGATGACAGGTTTGTACGGCTGATACTTGGCAACGAATATGTCAATATGACGAATGAGAATATAACAAAGGGAGATCCGTTCGCAGTGTATAAGGACAAACAGGAATTTTTCATGTTCTTTCGCATAGCACTTAATAATATCTATGTTTCTGTAAGCACTTACGTATTAGGCATATTTTTTTCTGTCGGCACACTTTTCAGCCTTATCAGGAATGGTATAATGCTGGGTTCTTTTGAATATTATTTCTTTAGTAAGGGGCTTGGCTGGGAATCTGTTCTCGTAATTTGGATACATGGTACGCTGGAGATATCGGCAATTATAATTGCCGGAGCTGCAGGTTTGGTGCTTGGCAACAGTCTCTTGTTCCCGAAAACCTACAGCCGCCTTATATCCCTGAAAAGAGGTGCTAAAGAAGGCCTGAAAATCATAATAGGGCTTATTCCTGTATTTATTTGTGCTGCTTTTCTGGAAGGGTTTATAACCCGCCATACGGAAATGCCTTTATGGCTGAGTATTTCCATACTTGCAGCCTCTTTCTTCTTTATTGTCTGGTACGTTATAATATATCCGAACATACTTTACAGATCAACTTTAAACAATCAACCGAATAATGAAGCAAAATCTTGAATTAAGACAGGCCAGAGACTTTGGCGAATTGGTAAACGACACTTTTGTTTTTGCCCGCCAGAATCTGAAACCCTTAGCCAAATCACTTTTCACTATATGCGGCTTCTTCATGGCGGCTGGCATTGTGACTTCCATAATACAGCAGAACAAGATAATGTCTCTGGCCAGCCGGGGTGGCATGCCTACCGCGTTTTCTGCTATGGGTGTGGAATTTTTTCTCAGCGCAGTTGTTTCAGGTATTGCTTATGCGCTTCTGGCCCTTACTACTTATTGTTATATAACACTCTACCGCGAAAAAGGGAATAATGCTCCTTCAGTTGAGGAAGTATGGGGATATGTGAAATATTTCTTCTGGCGGTTTATTGGCGTGCAGATCCTTCTCAGCCTGCTTTTGATGGCCGGAACGGTATTATGCATATTACCGGGAGTCTGGTTATTCCCGATACTAACCGTAATGGGTGCAATGCTGGTTTTTGAAAATGCTACCCTCGGGTATGTATTCGACCGCGGTTTTAAACTTGTGAAAAACGAATGGTGGACAACCTTCGGTGCCCTGTTCATTATTGCAATCGTAATATATGGCCTGTTTATGCTTTTTCTGATTCCTGCAGGTTTATTGACCGGTGCCAGCATGTTTTTGATGAATGCTAAACAGCCAACATCTGTACTCATTTTAATCACTGTTTTACAACATCTCTGCCAGGCATTTTTAGTGTTGTTATATATAACATCAGCTTTATGTTATTTTAGTCTGGTTGAGAAAAAAGAAGGCGACAGCCTTATGGAGAAAATTAATAAGATCGGTAAAGATGATGCGCTGACAGATCTTCCCGGAGAAGAATATTAATATGAGGGTCCGCTTTATCCTGTATTTTCTGTATTGCTTGATATTCAGCCTGCAGCTTTCCGCTTCTGAAAAAAAGCCTGCGCCGGTTTTGAAAACAGACAGCAGCATGGTCGCTGTAAGGCAGTTTGATAAAAATGCGCTGAAAGAATATGCGGCAGACCGGGCATTTCATTATAATGAACTGAATACCAGTGTCTCTCCCTCTCTCTGGGAGCGTTTCTGGTCATGGTTCTGGAGCCTGTTCAGGGGTGTTGTTTCAAATGCAGGAAGCGGAGGAACTTTCAAATACCTGTTTTTTATACTGGGATGTGCCGGAATAATCTTTGCAGCGGTAGAACTTGCCGGGATGAATATGTATACGCTCTTTACCGGCAAACCCAGGCAAGCAGATATGCCTTATACCGAATCTTTAGAGAATATCCACGAAATATCTTTTGATACTGAGATCGGGAAAGCCGTTCTCATAAAAGATTACCGGCTGGCAGTAAGGTTGCTTTATCTGAAATCTTTAAAAAGACTTAGTGATTCCGGCCGCATACACTGGGAGATAGATAAAACAAACATGCAGTATATTAACGAACTGAAGAATGCGGACCATAGAGAAATATTCAGAGAGCTTACTTTCAGGTTCGAATATATATGGTATGGAGGTTTTCCTGTCAATGAAGATAGTTTTGCCAGGATAAGCGATTCTTTCAGGAAATTTAACGCTTCCGGCAGATGAAGGACCTCAGGCTGTATATTATTATTGCAACTCTTTTTTTTGGTTTGTACCTGGTGGCGCAGTATAACAAGCCGCAGCCTGTTGACTGGAGGGAGACGTTTGACCACCGTGATAAGATTCCTTTCGGTACTTATATTTTATACAACAGGCTGAACGATCTTTTTCCCGGTTCGAAAATAAAGGCCCTGCAGCAGGCTCCTTATATCACTCTCCGCGAAAATGAAGCCGCGCCGGGAGCCTATGTCATCATTGCTCAATCAGCAAAAATAGACCGTTACGACTTTAAAGAGCTTGAGATATATATGCTGAAAGGAAATGATGTTTTTATTGCAGCATATTACCTTGGGCAGTATATAGAAGACAGCCTGAAGACTAAAATAAACAGCGAAGGCATTCTGGGAAGCAATAAAAAAATGCCTTTGAGATTTGTCAGTCCTTCTCTGAACCCCGCAAAGTGGTATGAATTTGATAAAGGGATAGGCGATCAGTATTTCACAAGATTTGATACCAGCCGTGCAGAGGTACTCGGTAAGAACAAGAATGATCATCCTAATTTTCTGCGTTACCGCTACGGAAAGGGCAATCTCTATATTATTACCAGTCCCTTCTTTTTCAGCAATTATAACTTGCTGAATACGGCAGGAGCAGATTATGCATCCAAAGCACTTTCATATATCAAACCGCAGAAGGAGATTATCTGGGATGAGTTTTCGAGTCTTGGAGCAGTAGAAGAATCGCCGCTGTCGGTTTTCTTCAGGTATACGTCACTTAGGCATGCCTATTATACAGCGCTGTTTAGCTTACTGATCTTCGTAGTATATGAGATGAAGAGGCGTCAGAGAATTATTCCTGTAATGGAACCCCTGCGAAATACCTCTGCCGACTTCGTTACCACCGTTGGCCGGCTCTATTACCGGAAGCGTAATCATGTTAATCTTGCCGATAAAAAAGTGAGTTATTTTCTTGAAGATATCCGCTCAAAATATAACCTGAGAACAAATACTATAGATACAGAATTTGCAGAGATGCTGGTGAAAAAGTCTGGAGTAAGCAAAATGCTGGCGCTGGACTTAGTACGTCAGATTGTACAGCTCCGCAAATACAGTAATATGAGCGATCAGGAACTTATAGATCTGAACAAAAACATTGAAGCATTTTATCAGCAATCCCAATAATTATGGACGAAGAAATTTTTGAACAGCGTATAGATCTTAAACAGCTGAGCGAATCTGTAGATCAGATAAGAGCAGCACTTGGCAAAGTGATCCTAGGGCAGCAGGAAATGGTGGAGTTTCTTATCGCGGGTATTCTGGCAGACGGACATATCCTGATTGAAGGTGTACCTGGTGTAGCCAAAACCCTTACAGCCAAACTTCTTTCCAGGTGTATCGATGCCAGGTTCTCACGGATCCAGTTTACACCCGACCTTATGCCTTCCGATGTACTGGGAACTTCCGTATTTAATCCGAAGGAATCGTCTTTCGAGTTTAAAAAGGGGCCGATATTCGGGAGCGTCATTCTGGTCGACGAGATAAACCGGGCACCGGCGAAAACCCAGTCGGCTTTATTTGAAGTTATGGAAGAACGGCAGGTTACCATGGATGGAAAAACATACCGGATGGAAGAGCCCTTCATTGTTCTGGCCACCCAGAATCCTGTTGAGCACGAAGGCACATACCGGTTGCCTGAAGCTCAGCTTGACCGTTTTCTTTTCAAAATAGAAGTTAAATATCCCTCTTTGGAAGAAGAAACAGCAATGCTGGTGCAGCAGCATCAGCAAAAGTCTGTCGATAAACTGAATGAGGTAACAGCTATTCTTAGTGCAGCACAGATCATTCAGCTAAGAGATCAGGTGCGGTCATTGCATGTGGAACCTGAATTGCTTGGATTTATAGCCAGAATAGTGCAGGAAACCCGCAGCAGTAAATCGTTGTCGCTCGGGGCATCTCCAAGGGCATCGCTGGCGATTGCCAGCAGTGCTAAGGCCCTGGCTGCTATGCAGGGGCGCGATTTTGTAACACCGGAGGATATCATTAAAGCAGTGCCGCCCGTGTTAAGGCACCGCGTTATTCTTACACCCGATAAGGAGATGGAAGGGGTTTCTGCTGATGAAGTACTGAATCAGCTCATTCATAAAATAGAAGTACCCAGGTAAGATCCTGCATAATTGAAAAGCGTTGAATAAAATCTTTAATAATTTCTATAAGAACCTTTTTCTGAATAACCGTCTTTTCGGGGCTTTGGGCTGTGCAGTAGTCTTATTTCTGCTCTCTTTCTTTTTTCCATGGCTGGGCGATATTCCCATGCTCTTCCTGCTGGCATTGCTGATCCTGGTTTTTACTGATGTATTGCTGCTTTACAGGCAGGATACCGGCATTACCGCCCGCAGAAGTGTCGCGCCGCGGTTAAGCAATGGCGACGAAAACCCTGTAAACATCTATGTGGAAAATTTTTATGGATTTACAGTAAACCTTGGAATAATTGATGAAATCCCTTTTCAGTTCCAGAGACGCGATATATGGTTTGATACAAAACTTGATGCCAACCAGACAAAGAATATAGAATATAAGCTTAAGCCTCTTAAAAGAGGCGAATACGAATTTGGCAGTATCCATGTATTCGTTAAGTCGCCGCTGGGGATAATAAGCAGGAGGTATACCTTTCAGCATACCCAGGTATTGCCGGTTTATCCATCTTTTCTTCAGATGCGGAAGTTTGAGATTATGGCTATTTCCAACCGCCTCACTGATGTAGGAGTGAAGAAATTACGCAGGCTCGGGCATAACATGGAGTTTGAGCAGGTGAAAAACTATGTACAGGGCGATGATTACCGTACAATAAACTGGAAGGCAACAGCCAGGAAAGGAGACCTGATGGTAAATTCCTTTACTGACGAAAAATCGCAGCATGTATATTGTATAATAGATAAATCGCGGGCGATGAAAATGCCCTTCGACGGACTCAGCCTGCTCGATTACGCCATAAATGCAAGCCTCGTGCTGCTTAACATAGCGATGTTAAAGGAAGACAAGGCGGGGCTGATCACCATATCTGAAAAGCTCGGAGCTGTAGTTCCTGCCGACCGCAGGGCTGTTCAGCTAAGCAGGATTCTGGAAGTACTGTATAAGGAAAAGACACGTTATCTGGAAAGTAACCTCGAAGTTTTATACAGCACCATAAGACATACATTAAAACAAAGGAGCCTTATTGTTTACTTCACTAATTTTGAAAGTATGTCTGCCCTTGAAAGGCAGCTGCCTTTTTTGAGAAAAATCTCCCGTTCGCATCTTTTGCTGGTAGTTTTCTTTGAGAATACCGGACTTAAAGAAATGAGTTCGGCCAGGGCCAGAGATGTGGAAGAGATCTATATCAAAACCATTGCACAGAAATTTGTATTCGAAAAAAAACAGATCGTTCTGGAACTGGCCAGGCACGGCATTCAGTCCATTTTAACCAGTCCGCAGAACCTTACTGTCAATACTATAAACCGTTACCTGGAGATCAAGACCCGGCAGGTTCTTTAGTTGTATCCGGGCTGGCCTTCAGTCTGATGTGTCTGAGGTTTTCATCCAGCGGATCCATTTTTCCCAATGTCAGGTGAAGTACAAGCAGCACTACAAAATAAAGCGAACCGCCGATAGCAAAAGCATAAACATATCCCGAACTTCCGCTTTCAGTAAGTGCTCTGCCGAGCAGGAAGTCTGAGAGTGCACCGGTTGTATAACCTACCATACCGCCTATGCCAACCACAGAAGCGATCGCTTTTTTAGGGAAGATGTCCGGAACCAGGGTGAAAAGATTGGAAGACCAGGCCTGGTGGCCTGCAGCTGCAAATGCGATAAGCAGAACCGCAATCCAGGCCTCTTTTGCCTGTGGAGCAAACACTACCGGTAAAATAAGAAGAGCTGAAAAGAACAAGGTTAGCTTTCGTGCCTTATGTACTGCCATGCCTTTTTTAATCAGGAACGAGGAGCACCATCCCCCGGCAATGCTACCGATATCAGCAAGTAAATATATAATAATGATGGGCAGGGCTAATCCCCTTAATTCAAGGCCAAAAGTGCGATTCAGGAAAAAGCCGCCCCAGAACAAATAAAAGAGCCATACGGCATCTGTGGTTTTGGCAAATGCGAAGATCCAGGTTTCTTTAAGCTTCAGGAGTTTTTTCCATGAAATCCTGGCATCTGTCTGCTGCGGCTCTGAATCACTATTGATATATGCCAGTTCTTCAGCAGATAATTTAGGATGCAGTTCTGGTTTAGTATAGAATTTTTGCCAGAGAAGGATCCAGCATACGCTGAAAACCGAGGTGATCAGGAAGGCATACTGCCAGTTATGCCCTTCATTGTTTACTACCATGGCGATCAGTAGAGGAGCAAGGATGGCCCCCACGTTCGAGCCGGCATTGAATAAGCCCGTGGCATAAGCTCTCTCTTTTTTAGGGAACCACTCCGCTACTGTTTTTATTGCCGCCGGAAAGTTCCCCGCCTCACCGAATCCAAGGCCGAAACGGGCTATTGCAAAGCCGATCCATCCCATGGATACAGTTATCAGAGCATGCGACATGCCGAACAGGCTCCAGATAATAATGGATATAGTATACCCCGCCTTGGTTCCGAACTTGTCTACTAGAGCACCCATAACGAGTAAACCCATTGCGTAACCCACTTTAAAAAGGATCTGGATATTGGCGTAATCCTGGTCAGTCCAGTGGAACACATGATTTCGCAAGGTCGGACCCAGAAAGCCGATTATACTTCTGTCAAAGTAGTTGATAACGGTTGCGGTAAATAACAAACTAAGTATCATCCAGCGATACCTTCCTGAAGGTTTTTTCATTTCATTTAATTTATTGGTCAGTTTCAAGTTTAACCCCTGTTCACGGTACAGGGATAATGATGTAAATTTTAGGTAAGCAAGCGGAGGAAAAAAGTGAATAACTGTGATTTCACATTATTAACAGGTGTTAACCCGGAGCCGGGTAAGGGATTAATGATATATTTGATCTTAAACCTGTTCAATAACCAATTTTAATGAACGCTGATCAATCCGTCGATAAGGTACTTAGCAGCCAGACCTTCGCCAATAAGGAAGTATTAAAAGGCTTGCTTAAATTTCTGTATGACCAATCTAAATTGCAGTCTGTCTTAAAGGAAACAGATATTGCTATCGGCTACTTTAAGCGGAGAACCGATTTTATTCCCGGCGACGATACCATAGTGCGGGTAAATGTCTACAAGCTGCGTATACTGCTGGAGAAATATTATGCAGAAGAGGGACAGAAAGACGAGCATATTATAACAATACCCAAGGGCAGTTATTCTATTTATATTACTGGTAAAGCAGTTTTACATGCTACAAAACGAAACAGGAAAAGGTGCGTTGCCAGGTTGCTGCCGGCACTGCTGATTATTTCCCTGCTTATCAATCTGTTTTTGTTAGTACGCCCTCAGCATACCAGGGATTCCTTAAACAATCCTATTTTTAGTTCGTATGCGCGAGATGCCAGGCCTGTATTCATCACACTTGGAGACCCTTTTTTCTTCAGGATCAAAGATCAGAGTTCGACGGGCGGAAGTCTGATAGTTCGTGATATCGGGATCAATTCAAGAGAAGAACTGGAACAAAATAGGCCGCACGGAAGGGAAGAGGTAAAGAGTGAAATATCAGAACTGAATTATCCGTATTTTTCCAGGAACAACTTATGGCCCCTGCCAGGCATCATCGCCCTGTTTGCGCGGGGAGCTGTAGAGACCAGGCTGCAAACCCTTTCCGAATCAAATATAGATGACATAAAAAATAATAATGTAGTATTTATCGCCAATATTAATTCGTTTGGCTGGATGAACAAGTTTATGGAAAGGACCTCTTACAGGTTACTTCTCCACCCGAGGAGAATCAGCATCCAAACAGCGAAGAATAATGTTGTATTGAGCGTCCCTGAATTCATAAAGGGCTCCTACAACGATTATGCATTTATTGTTAAAATCCCCGGGCCAAATAATAACCAGATAACGATGATGGGCGATTTTCATGCTTCCGGCCTTAGAGGCTTATCAGGTATGATCAGCAAGAAAAGCAGCATGGAAAAGCTGGAAGCGCAGGTAAAGAAAACATACGGGCATTTTCCTGAATATTTCGAAATGCTGGTTAAGGTAACCAGTTACAACTATTCGGATTTTGATACCCGGCTTATTCATTTTAAATCCCTGGAATGATATTTACATTCCGGGGAGTTTAATTCCGGCCTCTTTAAGGTCATTGATGAGTTTTTCCTGGATGTTGAATTTAGCATCAGAAAATCCACTGGGAGATACCCATACATTCACCGCCAGCTTGAAACCATCGGCTTCCAGCGCAGATACTCCTATACGCGGTGAGGGATTTGCAAGGATGACTTTTGATGATCTGATCGATCCTTCAATGATAGGTTTTATCTCGTTCACATCGGTAGCATAATTGAACTTAAGTTCAACATCAAGCCTGCGTTTTCCTTCCCTGCTGGTATTAATAATTATTTCATTCGACAACTTGCTATTAGGGATAATAACGGTTTTATTATCAAATGTAGTAACGACCGTATAGAATATCTGTATGGAGTTCACCGTGCCCTCCTGTCCCTGGGCAATTATATTATCGCCTGCCTTGAATGGTTTGAGGATGAGAATGAGTACGCCGCTGGCAAAGTTCTGCAGTGTGCCCGAAAGAGCCAGGCCGGCAGCTACGCCGAAGGCACCGATAACCGTGGTGAAAATGCTGAGGTTAAGCCCGATGATCTGCATTACGCCGATGGCGAGGAATACCTGTAAGGATATAATGATCAGGCTTTGAAGAAATGGCTGCAGAGAAGGGTCAAGTTCCCGGCGTTTCATCCCGGCAATAAGCCATGTTTTTACAAGTCTTATTATCCATGTCCCGATAAAAAGGAGTATAAGCCCGGTAAGGAACCGCGGACCGTTAAGTATAATAAAGTCGTATGCTTTGTCGTAAAATTTTTCCCAGTTCATGAAATCAGGACGAATAGAATAATGGCTGCAAATTTATCTATGATTACTAAACAAAAAAAATCCCCGGATCATATCCGGGGATTTTTTTGTTTTTATGGATTCTGCCGGCATTATACCGGCAAAGTATAATCTTACATCATACCGCCCATGCCGCCACCCATTGGAGGCATACCAGCACCACCACCTTTTTCGTCTTCAGGATCGTCTGCAAGTACACATTCAGTAGTTAACAGCATTGCTGCGATAGAAGCGGCATTTTCCAATGCTACACGGCCTACTTTAGTAGGATCGATAACACCTGCACCGATCAGGTTCTCGTAAACGTCTGTACGTGCGTTATAACCATAATCAGCAGTACCTTCTTTTACTTTCTGAACTACGATAGAACCTTCAATACCTGCATTTTCGCAGATCTGACGTAATGGCTCTTCAATAGCACGTTTAACGATCTGGATACCGGTAGTTTCGTCTTCATTAGAACCTTTTAAGCCTTCTAAAGCTTCAATTGCACGGATGAAAGCAACACCACCACCAGCAACAATACCTTCTTCAACAGCCGCACGGGTTGCATGTAAAGCATCGTCAACACGGTCTTTTTTCTCTTTCATCTCTACTTCAGTAGCAGCACCAACGTAAAGTACTGCAACACCACCAGCAATTTTAGCCAGGCGTTCCTGTAATTTTTCACGGTCGTAATCAGAAGTAGTAGTTTCGATCTGTGCTTTGATCTGGTTAACGCGGGCTTTGATATCTTCTGCGTTACCGGCACCGTTGATCACAGTTGTGTTGTCTTTGTCTACAACAACTTTCTCCGCCTGTCCAAGGTAAGAAAGATCTGCGTTTTCTAATTTATATCCTCTTTCTTCAGAAATAACTGTACCACCAGTCAGGATAGCGATATCTTCCAGCATTGCTTTACGGCGATCGCCAAAACCAGGAGCTTTAACAGCAGCTACTTTCAGTGAACCACGGATCTTGTTTACTACTAATGTAGCAAGAGCTTCACCGTCAAGATCTTCAGAGATAATTACAAGCGGCTTACCTGTCTGAACTTGTTTTTCAAGAACCGGAAGTAATTCTTTCATGCTGCTGATCTTCTTGTCGTAGATCAGGATGTAAGGATTTTCAAGTTCAGCTTCCATCTTATCAGCATTGGTTACGAAGTAAGGAGAAAGGTAACCGCGGTCAAACTGCATACCTTCTACAGTTTTAACTTCAGTTTCTGTTCCTTTAGCTTCTTCAACGGTGATAACGCCATCTTTACCAACTTTTCCCATCGCTTCAGCGATCAGGGCTCCGATAACTTCATCGTTATTTGCAGAGATAGATGCTACCTGTTTGATCTTGTTATTATCTTCGCCAACAGTCTGAGACTGAGCCCTAAGGTTTCCGACAACAGCTGCAACAGCTTTATCAATACCACGTTTCAGATCCATAGGATTTGCACCGGCGGCAACGTTTTTGATACCTGCAGTAACAATAGCCTGAGCCAGAACGGTAGCAGTAGTTGTTCCATCACCTGCAATGTCTGCAGTTTTAGAAGCTACTTCTTTCACCATCTGTGCACCCATGTTTTCGATAGCATCTTTCAATTCTATCTCTTTGGCTACGGTAACACCGTCTTTGGTCACTGAAGGTGAACCGAATTTTTTATCGATAATAACGTTACGACCTTTTGGTCCTAATGTAACCTTAACTGCGTTAGCCAGGGTATCAACGCCTCTTTTCAGTGCATCACGTGCATCAACGTTGTATTTAACTTGTTTTGCCATTTTTTAATTTCTGAATGTGGATTTCCTTACCGGCATTTGAGCCTCTCCGGAGATCCGGTTTTTAAATTCGTATAATTTGTTTTTAGCTGACACCAGATCCAGGCAGGAGTTTCCGCCCGGGCCTGATAAGACTATAATACTGCGTATATATCAGATTCACGCATAATTAAGTACTCTTTACCTTCATAGGTAATTTCAGTACCGGCGTATTTGCCATATAAAACCTCGTCACCCACCTTAACAGTTAAAGGCTCATCTTTTTTGCCATCACCAACGGCAACTACAGTTCCTCTCTGAGGTTTTTCTTTAGCTGTGTCAGGGATATAGATACCTGATGCTGTCTTTTCTTCTGCAGGAGCAGCTTCAACTACTACTCTGTCTGCGATAGGTTTGATATTTAATGCCATAGTTCTATTTGTATTGTTTTTCTGACCCTTATGGTCATTTTCTGTGCCAAAATCGTTTTGCTGATATTTTTGGCGTTTCGTTTGCCAAAATTTCATTTTTGAGCCGGAAGCTATGCGGGCTTATAATTTGCAGGTGTCAGCCTGTCAGTGAAATGCCTGCCAACAAAAAAGGCCTTCCGGAGAAGGCCTTTTTTATAATGTGTTGATCTTATTTCTTAGTGCTGTCTCCTGCTCCCGGAAGCGAAGGCAAATTTGCCGGCGCTGTTGGTGCCGGTTTGTTAATCTGGTTCTGAAGATCGTCAGTATCCTGATTTTTGTCGCCGCCCTTAGGTATAACAACATTGATCAGTAATACGATTACCATCAGAGAGATGGTTAATATCCAGGTTCCTTTTTCAAGAAAGTCGCCGGTGCGCTGAACACCCATGATATTATTTGAACCGGCAAAGCCAGATGCAAGGCCCCCGCCTTTTGGCTCCTGAATCAGGATAAGAAGCGCCAGAAGTACACAAACAACAATCGCCAGGATAACAAGGAAGTAAAACATGTTTTTATAATTAATTGATTCTCTTTTCTAAATCTTTAATTTGAGCGGCAAAGTACGTGCTTTTTTCCGGAAATTTCAAACTTAATTTTTTGTATGTGTCAATAGCCTTATGAAAAAGCATCTGATCGGTGTAAATCCGTGCTAAAGTTTCAGAAACAAGGTCGAGGTTATCCTCAGAGCTCTTTCTTGCTTTGTTCTCCGTATCTATCTTATTAGGCTGCGGAGGCCTTATCTGGGGCTCTTCCGTAATGAACTTTTCAATAAGGGCATCTTCCTTCTTTTTAAGCTCGAAGTTTACCGTGTTGCTCAGGGTATGAGGGTCAAACGTATTCAGCTCCGGCTGAATATGGAATATATTCTCAATGATCTGCTGGTTCAGTTCAGTATTTAGTGGTTTACCCGGCATCATATTACCTGGTTTAACAACATATGGCTGATAAGTAGCCGCATACTCTTTCCTCGTTTTATGAAGCCACCATAAAAAGGTATAAGGCAGTGTATCATCATGATACCTGGATACATCATCGGCCTGCCGCTGAACAACTGCAATAACGGGTTTTACCGGTTCTGTAATATTTTCCTTTAATTCCTCCTCCTGTAAGGGATCTACAGCTGATTTATCGAAGGTGAAATAATAGGAGGATGCTATACTGCCTACCATAAGTTTGCTGGCAGCTATATTTTCAGGATCTTCTTCAATTACCTGCTCTTCCGGAATTTCAGTAACGACCTCTTCTGTGATATTTTCGTTTTCCTGCTGTGTAGCCTGACCTGCAGGTTCTTCGGGTGATACCTCCTGTACTTCTGTTAGAATTTCTGTTTCAGCAGCTGCGTAATTAAGCGGTTCCTCCTGCTCAGCCTGCCCGGTATATGAAGGATCTGTACTATCGTCTTCTGTATCCGCCGGTAATGAAGCGGTGATAAGCAGTTCTTCTGCTTCAGCGACAGAGTTTGCCGGCGTGTCTGCCACTTCTGAAACGGAGATATCCTGCTGCTCCTCCGTCATGTTTTTTTCCGTATACCTGCGAAGGTTCTCAGGAGTATTAATGAAAGAGTACAGAACATCCCGTCTGGGTGTATATATCGCAGCTTTTTTCAGGTAGTTCTCGTATCTTTCAGGGTCGGTCCTTTTCAACCCCATGGTATATGCAAAATGAAATGACTGGCAATAAGGAAATTTGGAAATCAGCCCTTCCAGCAACTGCAGGTCATCCTCGCTGACTCTTTCCGGCAGGGAAAGAAGCCTGGCAATTTCTTTACTACTTATTAAATTTGATTCTATCACGGGTTTGTTTTAAAATAAACAGGCAAAGAGCCTACCAGTTGGCAAATGCCCTGTTAAATATGTCTTCAGTAAGATCAGTATTGATCTGTGTTATCAAAGCGGCCTCCCTGCCCTGTACAGAATTTCCTGTGACTTCCCTGTAACGTGTAAAAGACTGCTCGAAACTAAGTTCGTTATCGATGTTATTCGTGTATTTTACACTTACGGTAATAGACAATCTGATCTGCTCTGCCCTTACATTTGCTGTAATAGCTACCGGCTGAATGCTGTAATCTGTAATCCGTCCCTCAAACGTGCCATCGGCTTCACTGCGGATCACGTTGAGGTTTGATTGGTTTCTTATCCTCGTTTTCAGGGCTTCCGTGAATTGCTGGCTAAGATAAGGAACAACTATTGGTGCATTATTTTCGAAAAACTGTACTGCTACCGTTTTCATAGCCGGCGGTATAGACGCCTGGTTAAATTTGTATACCCCGCAGGAGTTTAGCAGTAATAACACAGGTATAATCAAGAAGGTAATTTTAGAAATTCTGTTCATCGTTCCTTCAACTGAGATTTAGTTCTTTTATTTTACGATATAATGTGCGCTCTGAAATGCCAAGCTCCTGGGCTGCCAGTTTTCGTTTTCCCTTGTGTTTTTTAAGAGCCTTTCTGATCAGGTCAGACTCTTTTTCGATCAAAGAAAGTGACTCTTCCACTTCTTCCGTATGATGGGAAATCGCGAAGTCATTCTTGGGCTGGTGTTCGGGGTGATGGATCGTCAGCGTAGGCTGCTGCTCGGCCCCCAGTAATTCGACATCCTGGTAAAGCTGTTTTACGAGATGAGGGCTTGCAGAAAGAGCCGCCGTATTACCGCCGCTTTTGATGATTTCGGCCACCAGCTTTTTTAATTCGACCATGTCGCGCTTCATATCGAACAATACCTTATACAGGATATCCCGTTCTGAAAAATCCTCCTTATTATCATGGTTTATCCTTAAAGGAAGATTGCTGGCGCTCTTTTCCTGGGGAATGTAGGTTAACAGACTTTCCGGAGTGAGGTTTCTCTCTTTTTCCAGTACCGCGATCTGCTCTGCAATATTTTTAAGCTGCCTTACATTGCCTGGCCAGCTGTAGTTCATAAGCATCTGCTGGGCATCAGTATCGAGCAGAACAGACGGGCTTCTGTATTTATTGGTAAAATCGGCGATGAACTTTCTGAACAGAAGGTAAATGTCTTCTTTGCGTTCCCTTAACGCCGGAATTTTAAGGGGAACAGTGTTCAGACGGTAATAGAGGTCTTCCCTGAATTTACCGTTTTTTACCGCATCAAATACATCTACATTGGTCGCTGCAATGACCCTGACATCAGTTTTCTGGACCTTCGAAGAACCTACCCTGAGGTATTCGCCTGTTTCCAGTACTCTCAAAAGGCGGGCCTGTGTGCCTAAAGGCAGCTCGGCAACTTCATCCAGGAATATTGTACCTCCGTTAACCACTTCAAAATATCCCTTGCGGGCTTCATGGGCGCCGGTAAAAGACCCCTTTTCATGACCGAATAATTCTGAATCAATAGTGCCTTCTGGTATGGCGCCGCAGTTCACGGCTATAAAAGCACCATGTTTCCTGGCACTTAGATTATGTATGATATGAGAAAATACTTCTTTTCCGCTGCCGCTTTCTCCCGTTATAAGCACCGAGATGTCTGTAGGGGCGACCTGCCGTGCTATATCAATAGCACGGTTGAGCAATGGCGAATTCCCTATTATGCCGAAACGGTTTTTAATATCCTGGATGTCCATGTTTAGTTAAGGTATAAAAACCCGGCTATAGCCGGGTTCTTAATGTTTATTTCTGATCAACAATCCGGCCTATAAGAGTAGCCGTGGTACATTTTTCTGCCAGTACGGTTACATAGTCGCCCGGTTTGAACCTTGAATCTGCCGGGAACACAACAGTTGCATTCTGGTCATTCCTGCCTGCAAAATCCTTGTCAGATTTTTTGGAAAAGCCTTCAATCAGCACGATGTGGATTTTCCCCAGCTGCTGCAGCAGCTGATGATGCGAATGCTGCTGCTGCCTGCTTACGATTTCTGTAAGCCGGCGTTTTTTTACATCATCGGGGATGTCGTCAGCATAACGTTTTGCTGCAAGCGTGCCCGGGCGCTCCGAGTACATGAACATATAGGCAAAATCATATTTTACATAATCCATCATACTCAGCGTTTCCTCATGCTCTTCCTCTGTTTCGGTGCAGAAGCCCGTAATAACGTCGGTCGAAATAGCACAACCCGGAATAATCCTGCGGATGGCATCGATGCGGCCGGTATACCATTCCCTGTCATATGTACGGTTCATCAGTTCCAGTACCCTGGAGTTGCCCGACTGTACAGGTAAATGAATGTACTTGCATATATTGTCGTATCTGGCAATAGTATATAACACTTCATCCGTAATATCTTTCGGATGAGAGGTAGAAAAGCGCACACGTAAAGCCGGGTCAACGAGGGCTACCAGCTCAAGAAGACCAGCAAAGTTTACATGTTCGGCCCCATCTTCGCTTGTCCATTTGTAAGAGTCTACATTCTGGCCAAGCAGCGTTACCTCGCGGTAACCGAGGTTAAACAAATCCTGCGCTTCTTTGACGACAGAATGAGCGTCGCGGCTTCTTTCCCTGCCCCTGGTGAAAGGAACAACGCAGAATGAACACATGTTATCGCAGCCGCGCATAATAGAGATAAATGCGCTTATGCCATTGGAATTAAGGCGAACCGGACTGATGTCTGCGTAGGTCTCCTCGCGAGACAGGAGCACATTGACGGCTTTATTTCCGTCGTCTACCCTGTCGATCAGGGAAGGAAGGTCCCGGTAAGCATCCGGACCGATTACAACATCTACCAGTTTTTCTTCTTCAAGGAATTTCGATTTCAGACGTTCTGCCATACAGCCCAGCACACCCACTACAAGTCCGGGATTCCGGCTTTTCACAGATCCGAACTCCTTCAGCCTGTTCCTCACCCTCTGTTCTGCATTTTCGCGGATAGAACAGGTATTTATAAAGACCACATCTGCCTCTTTATAATCGGCCGTGGTTGTAAAACCCATATCCATCATAATAGAGGCAACAATCTCACTGTCAGAAAAATTCATGGCGCAACCATAACTTTCAATATATAGTTTACGGCCGTCGTTCTTCTTAGCAGGTATTTCAAGCATCAGCGCTTCGCCCTGCCTTGCCTCATCATGTACTTTTTCACTTATCTGCGGATCAAACATCGTTTTTATTTTGGAGTTCCAAAAATACGAACATTTAATTAATGACAGGTTGGCAGATCGTTTATTTTTATAATAAAATATGTATGTTTAAAGAGGAAGCATAAATTGCACAATTAAGTATGACGGAAACAAGGGGACGGTTTAAAAGATTAAAAGCTATATTTAAATTAGGACTCAGTATATTTTCCGGCCTTTTTATTCTTCTTTCAGCAGGTTTGTTTTATGCGGCGCATAATATCGAACCGTTGGTCACCGCCAGGATAAAGGAAACCATTGAAACTGCTACAGACGGACTTTATTCCATAAGCTTTTCCAGGATTGAAATTAATCCGCTGACTGGCAATATTATACTTAATGATATCCGGTTCAGGGCGAATCTGCGGGAATACCAGCGACTTAAACAAACTGGCCTTAACCCTACTCACATTTATGATATAGCAGTTAAACGTGTAGTATTAAAGAAGACCAATCCGATAAAGGTTTACCTCAGAAAAGAGCTGCACGTTGAGGCTTTGGTTATAGAGAGACCTTCTATAAAGGTCTACTACCAGCATCCCAGAAACGAAAGTGCGGAGCCAGAAGATAAGCGTACTACATGGCAGCGCTTGTCAAAATACCTTAAATCTATCGAGATGGAAAAGATATTCCTCTTTAATATAGATTTCAAATATATAGACGGGAGCCTTGGCCGGCCTGAAATAAACGGCGTTAAAAACCTGAGCATCGAAATAACCGACCTGCTCATCGATTCGCTTAGCCGTAATGACAGGTCAAGGTTTTATTATACTAAAGATATTTCTGTACAGGTAATGGGAGAAGAATTCCTGAGCCCGGATAATAACTATAAGGTGGTGTTCGACGAGCTGAACATTTCATCCTCCGGAAAATATGCCGACCTGAAAGGTTTCCGCCTGATACCCCGCTTTCCCGAGATGCCGTTTGTTGTCGACAAGAAAACAAAGAGAGGGCGTTTTGGCCTCAATGCAGAACGGATACTGTTAAAAAATATCGACTTTAAAAAACTGACAGATCGAAGACAGCTGCGGGCTTCAGCTCTTGAATTGAAGAATGCTTCACTTGACATATTTATGAATCGTATGCTGCCAAAAAAAGTATACGACAGAAGTTCGAACTTTCCGGCACTTGTGCTGAAGCGTTTTCGCCTTAATACCATAATTGATACGATTAAACTTACCGGATCGAGCCTTACCTATTCCGAGTATAATCCTCTTACTGCTAGAAAAGGCAGGATCTTCTTCAATAATATGGAGGGACATATTTTAAATTTTACAAATGATTCCCTTAGGCTGGAGGAGAACGATCATGCAAAAGCAAAGTTTAAAGGCCTGTTGTTCGGTAAGGCCCAGTTCAGCATGCTTTTTGATTTTGACCTTAACTCGGCCGACGCGGCGTACAGGCTCTCAGGCACAGTTTCAGATCTGAACGTAAGAAATTTCAACCAGCTTACCAGGCCCCTTGCTCTTCTCCAGATTAATTCCGGGCGGGTTACAAAGGGGGACTTTAACATCGAAGGTAACGTGCGGCAAGCCAGCGGAACACTGAGGCTAAAATACACCGGTCTTAATATCGGTATCCTGAAAATCGACAGCAATAAAATGATCCGCAAGCAGATGCTGATGTCTATGGTTGCAAACAACCTATTAATTAACGAGGATAATCCTCTAAAAGGACAGGCCCTGAGAGAGGGGACCATTTCTTATACCAGGCCAGACAGCGTGGCTTTCCTGGGCATGATCTGGAAAAGCCTTTATTCCGGTATAAAGGAGACTATCGGTCTCACAGCTGAAAGACAGAATGACTTGAAAAAGCAGTTTGGCGGATTTAAGCAGGAGAAAGTAAAAGAAAAGGCAAGAGAACTGCGGCGGGAAAAAAGAGAAGGCAGGCGCGGGCGGAGGAATTAGTTATAATAAGCTTGTAGCGTCCCCCGGCTATATTATAAACGAAAAAAGCCTCCCAGAGGAGGCCTTCCGTTTAAACTTTAACCTAATATCAGTATCAGACACTGTAATTCCATTCAAATTCATCAGCTGCTAACCCATAACGGATCTCATTCAGCGTATTCAGCGCTTTAATTGAAAACTCAGCTTTTGAAGGATCAGGCAGCTCATAAAGCTGCCCTTCAAATCCTATCGAAGCGATAGGCGTGATCGTAGCAGCTGTGCCTACTCCAAACGCTTCTGTCAGTTTCCCGGATTTAAGGTTTTCAATAACTTCGGCAACAGAAACTCTTCGTTCTTCTACAGGCACATTCCATTTACGGGCCAGTGTTAATACCGTGTCGCGGGTAATTCCCTTTAATATTGTGTCGCGTGTTGATGGAGTCACAATAGTACCGTCTATCATAAACACCACATTGGCGGCACCCAGTTCCTCGACATAGGCATGATCGCGTGAGTCGGTCCAGATCAGCTGATCAAAACCTTCCTTCAATGCTTCCTGTGCCGGAAGAAGAGAACCTGCATAGTTGCCGGCTGCCTTGGCAAAGCCAAAACCTCCCTCACTGGATCTTGAGTATTTAGTCTCGATCTTTACTTTCAGAGGTTTGGAAAAGTAGGCTCCTACAGGTCCGGTCAATACTATATATTTATATGTTTTTGATGGCTGCACCCCTAAATAAGGATCTGTAGCGAACATGAAAGGGCGAATATAAAGCGAGTGATTGGCTGCAGATGGTATCCATTCGCGGTCAAGATCTACAAGGGCGGCAATGCTTTGAACAAAGATCTCTTCCGGAAGCTCAGGCATACACATACGCTGGGCAGAAAGATTGAACCGTTCTGCATTTTTATACGGTCTGAAAATGACGACTTTTCCATCTTCCTGTTTGTAGGCCTTCAGCCCTTCAAAGAATGCCTGTCCGTAATGAAGCACGGAAATACCAGGGCTAAAAGACAAGTCGCCATAAGGAAGTATCTGGAAGTTCTTCCATTCTCCATCCTCATAATCGGCAACAAACATATGATCAGAAAAGATTTTTCCGAAAGGAAGATCTGTAAAATCAGTCTCCTGTAACCTGGAACCGCTGGTCCTGGTTATCTTTATGTCAAGTGTATCAATCACGACTAAGAGTGTTTTTATTGGGTGTAATTACAAATAAACGGTTTTTTTTAATAAAAAAATTTGTTTTTACACATATAAATTAAACGACTTTGACGAATGAAAAACGTGATGCTGCCTTATTGTACCGCGCAGCAAAACAGATAATTCAGATAGTTTAAAGCAATCGGTTTTTCGTCTTAATATAATATCCTGAACTTAATTGTGTGATCAATCTTTTTAAGCTCTTTAAGAACATCCTTATCATATTGTGCACTTACATCTGTAATGGCATAACCAATCTGCAGATTCGTCATAAGAAACTGAGCCAGGATATTAATATTATGCCTTGCATAAACCTGGTTGATCTGTGCCATTATGCCGGGTAAGTTGCTGTGAATATGAATCAGCCTGTGTGCATTTTCAATTTTAGGCAACTGCAGATTAGGAAAGTTAGCACTCAGGTAAGTATCGCCCTTATTGATAAAATCTGCCATTCTTTTGGGTATGAACTGCGTATTTCTCGGGTTGTTTTTAAGATCGTCAAAGATTACGATCCCCATCTCGGTCGCAATATCATGCGATAACTTATGCCTGCTGTTACCCAGGTATCCGATGGTTTTAAGTTTAACGGCCCTCTCCAACTGCTGGTCTTCTATCTTTTCTCCCTCACCGAGAAGCAACATGCCTGCGTCGGCAACGTATTTTTCTTCAAAGCTGGTTTTATGACGGATAGAGAAACCGTCTTTTTTTAAGACCTTAACAGCATCCTCTGAAACATCTCCCACAATAAGGCATAATATCCTGTTCTTCGGATAGGATATTGCTCTCGGAAGCTGGTTAACATACAGGAACTCATCAAAACTCGGCGTAACATGATCTGCTTTTTCAAGGATACTCTGCCGTGCAATATTTTCGGTATAAGCATAAAACTTCTGTATCATACCCGACTCCTTAAGCTGGAAATCAGAATATCCGTCGCCGATGCCAAAAATGTTGCCTTCCAGGTTCAGTTGGCGCAAGAGCTTGACTTTTCCGCCTTCTTCAGAAAGAGGATTGTTTTCATCATAACCAATAATATGTCCTTCGTCGTCAAACTTGAAGGTATTAGCATAGATATTCTCCTTTTTTAATCCGTAGGCAGTAACAACCGGGGTGATAAATTCTTTAAATCCGCCCGAAACTATAAGCACCTCATCCGCATGTTTTTTAAAGAATGCCCTGTTGCGCGAAAAAGAAGAAGATACTTTTTTCTTTAACCTGCTTACAAGCTGCTTCAGGTGGTCCTGGCTGGCATGCAGCAATTGTACCCTTTGAGAAAGACTTTCCCTGAAAGAAAGCCGCCCTTCCATTGCGGCATTTGTAAGATCTTCGATCTGTTTGTAAATATTCTCTCTGTCGGGGTGATTACTTAATGATATCCGCACCAGTTCGTCCAATGCTTCCACCTGAGTAAAAGTACTGTCGAAGTCGATTATGTAAAAATTCTTCATTTTGTTAGAATCCAGCATTTTTGCTGTATTATAAGGCTGCAAACTTAGATAAAATTCGTTTTATATTATGTTTTGTAGAATGATATTAAAATGATTTATTACCTGGCCCTGATATGTTTAGTGATGTGACAGGTGTCTGGCAATCTCCTCCAGCGTTGATTTAACAGCTTTGTAACGAAAATCAGGAAAACGTTCTGAGAATCTTTTGCCCGAATACTGCAGCTTATTAAAAGCACTGCCTGCTGTTTCTTTGGTGAGGGAGTATTTCTTACCGGTAAGCGAAGAGGCAAGATCGGCCGCCCTCCACACCAGGTTAAGCATCCAGGGTTTAACTTCAAATGAAGGTGCCGGTTTTCCAAACGCCAGCGCTATGTCTGAAAACAGGCTCCTGAAACTTCGGTTTTCAGCGTTGATAATAAAACGTTCTGCCGTAATATCACTGTCCATCAGCATAATCATAGCGCGTGCCGCGTCCTCCACGTCTACGAGGCCGCAGCTGCCGGCGGTATAAAACCGGGATTCCCTTTTTACCATGTTTATAAGCTGTCCGCTTCCCTTTGATCCTGCAGCGGCACCAATAATTACGGAGGGGTTAACGATCACCGCATCTAGTCCTTCTGCAATGCCACGCCATACCTCCATTTCACTTTCATATTTTGATATGGAATAAGCATGCTGCCGGCCGTTAAATTCCCATGGAGTATCTTCAGTAACTGGTTTCCCTTCTTTTTCTGATCCCAGGGCGGCTACAGAGCTTACATGCAAAAGTTTTTCAATTCCATTCTCAATCGAGAGGTTCACGATATGGGCCGTTCCTTCGCGGTTGGTTTTAAGCAGCGACTTTTTATCCGAACTGTCGAATGAAACAAGAGCGGCACAATGATATACCTGCTTAACATCTTTAAATGCAGGGCTAAGCATGAAATAGTCCAGTACATCGGCTTCATGCCAATCTATTTCCATGATATCTTTTAATAGGGGGGGTATAACAGACCCGGAGCGCTTTAACGCTCTAACGCTTTTCCCGGCATCGGTAAGTTGTTTTATTAATTCCGAACCCAAAAAACCGGTAGCGCCGGTAACTAAGATCATCCGTCTAAATTTACTTTTGCTTTCAAAAGTAAATTAATAAAGTTGATATTTGAACGAAATATGAGAAAGGGATAGTTCCCGGATGGATTTTGTAGCAGCCTGTTTTTGATCTTATTATTCCTGGTCAGGCTGGGTTGGATAATACAAATAATAATATTGATGTCTTTAGCTGATTTTTTTTCACCTCTTAATAGCAAACAGTTTAATTCTGATTCTGGCTTCTTCGCAAGTCAGCTGGCATCAAAGGTCGAGATGTATGTTAACGAATTTCCAGACCTCGAAGAAGGCGGATTTGATATTGCTATCATTGGAGTGGAAGAAGACCGCAATGCTACGGATAACCAGGGCTGTGCGCTGGCGCCCGATTATATACGGCATAAACTTTATAGCCTTTACCAGGGGAGTTATACCGTTCGTATTGCAGATCTGGGAAATATCAAAGCCGGATATGCTGTTACAGATACTTATATAGCATTGAAGACCGTTGTAACGGAGCTGGTAAAAAAAGACATATTACCGCTTATTCTGGGAGGCGGGCAGGATCTTACCTATGCGCAGTATCTTGCTTATGAAGATCTTGAGCAAAAGGTAGACCTGGTAGTGATCGATCCAAAATTCGATCTCGACGATTCATTAAATTCTGAATCTATAGAAACTACTTCCACTTCTTATCTTAATAAGATCTTTCTTCATCAGCCCAATTACTTGTTCAATTTCAGCAATATTGGTTATCAGACTTATTTTGTGAACCAGGAAAGCCTTCGGGTGATGGATAAATTGCTTTTTGATACACACAGGCTGGGTGATTTTTACGGAAGGATACCCACGGCCGAACCCGTGATACGTAACGCCAATATGCTGAGTTTTGATATTGGAGCAGTGCGTTCTTCTGATGCAGGCGGCAATTCAAATGCTATTCCCAACGGATTTTATGGTGAAGAAGCCTGCCAGTTATGCCGGTATGCCGGAATGAACGATAAACTTACCTCCATAGGGTTCTATGAATTTAACCCGGCATTCGATACCAACGGGCAAACAGCCATGCTGCTGGCTCAGATGATATGGTATTTTATAGATGGTTTTTATCATCGGAAGAAAGATTTTCCGCTGCAGCCGAAATCGCAGTATCTTATATACAGGGCTACGCTAAAAGATAAAACCCATGAACTGGTGTTTGTGAAAAGTAAAAAATCAGACCGCTGGTGGATGCAGGTACCTTACCCTGCAGGCCCCTCAGGCAATGAACGTTATCATCTGGTGCCATGTAAGTATGAAGATTACCAGGTGGCTGTGGCAGGCGAAATGCCCGATCTCTGGTGGCGGACCTATCAGAAACTCTCCTAGGTTTTTTTTGATATAGGTGCCCTGTCGTCCGCATCGGTAGTGCGGATGCAGGGAGACTGGCGATTACATCGCATTATTTATGCATTAAAAATGCATTTCTCGGGCATCCGCGTTTCAAACGCGGACGATGCTTCTGGCTATTAACAGGATATGTTCTGTCGTCCGCATCGGTAATGCGGATGCAGGGAGACTTGCGATTGCATCGCATTATTTATGCATTAAAAATGCATTTCTCGGGCATCCGCGTTTCAAACGCGGACGATGCTTCTGGCTATTAACAGGATATGTTCTGTCGTCCGCATTTGTAATGCGGATGCAGGAGAGTTGCGATTGCATCGCATTATTAAGTTTTAAGAACGTGTTTCTCGTTCATTAGAGTTTCAAGCGCGGACGATGTATGAGGATTATATATGGATTTAATAAGAGTCCGGCCGCAGCCGCCCCGAAGTACAGATAACAGGGTATAACAGTATTACCGTCATATTACTCTGCTCATTATAAGTCCAGGGTATTTCCATAATGACAGCGGGGTGAGTCCACCTTTTTTCCGGAAATACCTGGACTCACCCCACTGTCACCCTGCTGACACTCCGGACTTATTTAAAGCAAGGGAATCCCTCATTCCAAACTTTGTAGAAATCTCTGTAGGCTGCTGTACCTCCACTTTCGGTTGTTTACTAATCAAAGTTTTGTGGCTGTAATGTTCCGATATCTTTATATCGTCCGCATTTGCAATGCGGGCTGCGGTGAGAGATGCGATTGTATTGCAATTATACCAATCCCACCACAATTACCGTTAATAATTATTTCCGTTAATTTGCAGAAATGACGATCACATTGAGAAACATAAAGTTAATGCTGGTACTAGTGTTTGTAACACTCAGTTTATCTTCAGCATTTGCCCAGAAGCAGAAATTCACTGTAAAGGGAAATATTGGAGGTTCCCTTAAAACCGATAAAATCTATTTTACCAGGATACCGCTGTTTTCTACAGCAGAACCGCAGCCTGTCCCGGTAACCGTTACCAATGGAGCGTTTACGGTAAGCGGAGAAACAGAGGAACCCGAGCAGGTAGTAATCTCTCTGACAAATGACATCCGTTCAAAGGAAAATTCATTTTTCTTCCTGCTGGATGCAGGTAACGCAACCGTTAAAATAGCAGATGATTTTAAAAATACGCAGGTAACAGGATCAAAAGCCAATGATGATTTTAAGAAATATTCTGATGCGAGTACGGCGCTGGCAGCTGGTTTCGACAAATTCTACCGCGACATACAACAGCAGGCTGCAACAGCAGGGAACCAGGATTCCCTGAAGAATGTATTCCAGCAGAAGTACGATGAGTTCCAGGCAGCTCAGCAAGAGGTAAAATGGTCTTACATTAAAAATAATCCGGATGCCTTCATTAACTTATTCCTGTTGAAGGAAGCGGCAGAACAGTCGTATAACTACAATTTAGCAGATTCCCTCTTCCAGCGTTTGAGTGCGAAGGTCAGATTGACACCTTCCGGGAAGATTCTTTCATCTCAGCTCAATAATGGCAAAAAGTTTTCTGTCGGAGCTGTTGCACCTGATTTTACCCAACCTGATGTTAACGGCAAGCCGGTTAAATTATCAGATTTCAGAGGTCGGTACGTTCTTATCGATTTCTGGGCGTCCTGGTGCGGTCCCTGCAGACAGGAAAATCCGAACGTTGTAGAAGCGTATAATAAATTTAAAGAAAAGAACTTCACTATACTCGGTGTATCTCTTGACAGGGCCGGCTCAAAAGATGCCTGGCTTAAAGCCATCAATGACGATAAGCTGAACTGGACCCAGGTTTCCGACCTGAAATTCTGGCAGAATGACGTTGCCAGGCAATATGGTATCAGTTCCATACCACAGAATTTCCTGCTCGACCCTTCCGGTAAGATCATCGGTCGTAACCTGAGGGGAGAAGAGCTGCAGACTTTCCTGGCAGGACTTTTAGGTGCTCAATCGTCAAATTAAAAAACGAGCGGGCTGCAATTCAGGCAGCCCGCTCTTTTTAATATAATCCGTAAAGCCCATACCTAAAACAGGTCGAATCCAATATCCGTTCTGAAATACCTGCCATCGTAATAGATCCTTCCGCCATCAGCTACAGCCTGTTGAACGGCAGCAAACATGGAGTCCTGCAAAGATGTTATCGCCAGCACTCTTCCACCTGCGGTTTTTACAAGGCCGTCTTCAAGAACAGTTCCGGCCTGGAAAACATGCGATTCCTTAATGTTCTCTATGCCCGATATCACCTTGCCCTTCATGTATTCGCCCGGATAGCCGCTGGCGACCAGCATAACCGTAGCTGCAGTTTTTTCAGAAATAACCAATTCTTTTTCTTCGAGGTTCTCATTCGCTACGCCGAGCAGAAGCTCTACAAAGTCGCTTTCGATGCGGGGAAGTACACTTTCTGTTTCGGGGTCGCCCATCCTGACGTTATATTCGATAACGAAGGGTTCGCCTTCTACATTCATTAACCCGATAAATATAAATCCCTTATAAGGAATAAGATCAATCTTCAGCCCTCCTATAGTCGGTTTTATGATCTGATCTTCTACTTTTTTCATGAATTCAGCGCCGGCAAATGGCACTGGCGAGATAGAACCCATTCCGCCGGTATTCAGCCCTGTATCTCCTTCGCCAATTCTTTTATAATCTTTTGCCTCCGGCAGAATTTTATAAGAATGCCCGTCTGTGAGTACAAAAACTGAAAGTTCAATGCCGTCTAAGTATTCTTCGATAACCACAGTTGAACTGGCTTCTCCAAACTTCGCGTCTTCAAGCATCGCCACCAGTTCGGCCTGCGCTTCCTCAAGTGTCTGACATATAAGTACTCCCTTTCCTGCAGCAAGTCCATCTGCTTTCAGCACTACAGGAAGTTTATGTGTTTCAAGATAAGAAAGGCCTTCATTAAGAGAGTGCCTGGTAAAGGAGGCCGATGCTGCGGTAGGTATAAAGTGGCGGCGCATAAAAGCCTTGGAAAAATTTTTGCTGCCCTCCAGTTTGGCACCCTGCTCGCGCGGGCCGATCACCGGAATTTCTTTTAGTAACTCATCCGCGAGGAAATAATCATGAATTCCCAATACCAAAGGTTCTTCAGGGCCGACAAGAACCATCTGCACCTTATTCTTTAATACAAAATCCCTGATGCCTTCAAAGTCGTTTACCTGAAGACTGACATTTTTTCCGTATGCCCCTGTTCCTGCATTTCCCGGTGCAATGAATAGTTGCGTGCAAAGCGGGCTTTGTGTAATCTTCCATGCGAAAGCACTTTCTCTTCCGCCGGAACCTAGTAAAAGAATGTTCATAAGGCAAATATAAAATTAATGTATATATGTCTCCCGGAAGTTTATTTTTACAGTCCATTTTCAGTTTAATTGATTAATTAGTCTAATTTTGCAACCTATGCCATATTGACTTGTTAACTGGTATGGCGCAATTGTTGAGAATTATTGAATTTTTATAAAAAACTAAATAAATGCTAGGATTTTTAAGCAAACTTTTCGGTAGTAAATCGGAGAGGGATATAAAGCAGATTCAACCACTTGTTGAGCAGATTAAGATAGAATACCCAAAGCTTGCAGCGATCAGCAATGATGAACTGAGACAAAAGACAATTGACTTTAAAGCAAGAATAGCCAAAGCTCTTGAGGCTATAGATAAAGAAGTAGCCGATCTGAAGGCAGAGGGCGAATCGTCTGAAATTCCGGTTCATGAGAAAACGGCTATTTACGAGCAGGTAGACAAACTTGGCAAAGAGCGCGACAAGGAACTGGAAAAGGTGCTTCTTGAAATTCTTCCGGAAGCTTTTGCTGTAGTAAAAGAAACCGCAAGAAGATTTACTGAAAATACTACGATCGAAGTAACTGCCACTGAATTCGACAAAGATCTGGCTGCAAAAAAATCGAATGTTAAAATACAGGGAGATAAGGCTGTTCACCATAATACCTGGCTTGCAGCAGGAACTGAAGTTACCTGGAACATGGTACATTATGATGTACAGCTGATTGGGGGTATTGTACTTCACCAGGGTAAGATCTCTGAAATGGCTACAGGTGAAGGTAAAACCCTCGTAGGAACCTTGCCTGCCTACCTTAATGCGCTTGCCGGACAGGGAGTGCACATTGTAACAGTGAACGATTATCTTGCCCGTCGTGACTCTGAGTGGAACGGACCTCTGTTTGAATTTCATGGACTAAGTGTAGACTGTATAGACCGCCATCAGCCAAATTCTGAAGCACGCCGCAAGGCCTACCTCGCAGATATCACCTTTGGTACAAATAACGAATTTGGGTTCGACTACCTGCGCGACAATATGACGCTAACTCCTGAAAGCCAGGTACAGCGTAAATTGCATTATGCTATGGTCGATGAGGTCGATTCGGTACTGATCGATGATGCCCGTACGCCGTTGATCATTTCCGGTCCGATTCCAAGAGGTGACGAGCATGAGTTCTATGATCTTAAACCAAGGATAGAGCGTCTCGTGAATGCACAGAAGAACTATATCACCGGAGTGCTTAATGAGGCAAAAAAGCAGATAAATGATGGAAAATCTGCTCCTACTGACGGAGGCCTGGCTTTATTCAGGGCCTACCGCGGGCTTCCTAAAAATAAAGCGCTGATCAAGTTCCTTAGCGAGCCGGGAGTTAAGCAGGTACTGCTTAAAACAGAAAATTATTATATGCAGGACCAGGGCAAAGAAATGCCTAAAGCCGATGCAGAGCTGTTTTTTGTTATTGACGAGAAACATAACCAGGTAGAACTTACAGAAAAAGGTATCGAGCTGATCACCGCATCAGGCGAAGATTCAGGATTCTTCGTAATGCCTGATGTAGGAACAGAAATTGCCGATATTGAAAAATCTACGCTTTCCAACGAGGAAAAAATAGCACGCAAGGATGAGCTGATGCGCGATTTCTCTATAAAATCTGAGCGTATCCATTCTGTAAATCAGCTATTGAAAGCCTATACTCTTTTTGAACGCGATGTAGAATACATCATTGACGAGGGTAAGGTAAAGATCGTGGATGAGCAGACCGGCCGTATTATGGATGGCCGTCGTTATTCTGACGGATTACACCAGGCGATAGAAGCCAAGGAAAACGTGAAGGTGGAAGATGCCACCCAGACTTATGCTACCATCACCCTGCAGAATTATTTCAGGATGTATCATAAGCTTGCCGGTATGACCGGTACAGCGGTAACAGAGGCGGGGGAGCTTTGGCAGATCTATAAGCTGGACGTGGTTGAAATTCCTACCAACGTAAATACCCAGCGTAAAGACATGGAGGATAAGGTTTATCGTACCATGCGCGAAAAATATAATGCCGTTGTAGACGAGATTACCGCGCTTACACAAGCCGGCAGGCCGGTTCTGGTAGGTACTACTTCGGTAGAGATATCAGAGCTGTTAAGCCGTATGCTTAAACTTCGCGGTATTAAACATAATGTACTGAATGCTAAGCTTCACCAGCGGGAGGCCGATATTGTGGCCGAAGCAGGTCAGGCAGGAACGGTAACCATTGCAACGAATATGGCAGGCCGTGGTACAGATATTAAGCTAGGTGCCGGTGTTAAGGATGCGGGAGGTCTTGCGATCGTAGGTACTGAGCGCCATGAATCCCGTCGTGTAGACCGCCAGCTTCGCGGACGTGCCGGACGTCAGGGAGACCCGGGTTCTTCCCAGTTCTTTGTATCGCTGGAAGATAACCTGATGCGTTTATTCGGTTCTGAGCGGATTGCCAATATCATGCTGCGTATGGGAATCGAGGAAGGTGAGGTTATCCAGCACTCGATGATCACCAAGTCCATAGAACGTGCTCAGAGAAAGGTAGAAGAAAATAACTTCGGTATACGTAAGCGTTTGCTTGAGTATGACGATGTAATGAACTCTCAGCGTACTGTAGTATACGCTAAACGTAAAACTGCTTTGTTCGGTGAGCGCCTGGAGGTAGATCTTAATAATACAATCTTCGATACGGTAGAAGATATTGTTACAGAATATAAGGAGACTACGAACTACGAAGGTTTTAAACTGGAGATCATCCGCGTGTTGTCTGTAGATACAGAGATCACAGAAAGAGAGTTTCTGGATTCTTCTATCTCTAAGCTTACGGACCTGGTATTCGAGAAAGTTACAGAATATTACCAGCGCAAGACCGAAGCCATCGGGCACCAGGCTTTACCGGTATTACAACAGGTATACCAGGAGCGCGGAGAGCATATCGAAAATATTATTGTTCCGTTTACTGACGGTATAAGAGGATTACAGGTGGCTGTAAATCTTAAAAAGGCGGTAGAAACAGAAGGTCGTGAAGTATCCAGAGGTTTTGAAAAAACGGTGGTGCTGGCACTGATAGACGATGCCTGGAAAGAGCACCTTCGTGAAATGGATGAGTTAAAGCAGTCTGTTCAGAATGCGGTTTACGAGCAGAAGGATCCACTGGTGATCTACAAGATGGAAGCCTTTAACCTGTTCAAACAAATGTTAACTTCCGTAAATAAAGATGTGGTGAGCTTCCTGTTTAAAGGAGGAATTCCGGTACAGGAATCTGAAGAAGTGAGAGAAGCGAGGCCACAGCCAAGGCAGGACCTTTCCAACCTTAAAGTTTCCAAGCCTCAGCTGGCTTCAGTTCCGGGAGATGATATCGATCAGCTTCTTAACGAAGACACCAGGGAGATACAGAAACAGATGCCTGTACGCAGTGAAGTGAAGATTGGAAGAAATGATCCATGCCCATGCGGAAGTGGTAAGAAATACAAAAACTGCCATGGTGCAGGTCTAGAATAAGTGATGCCAGAGATGCTTAAAGAAAAGATTCAGGAGCTGGCGCAGCTTATCCATAACGATGTAGTCAGAAACCGCCGGCACCTTCATGCAAACCCGGAACTTTCGTTTGAAGAACATCAGACCTCGGCTTATGTAAAGGCTCGTCTCGACGAGCTGGGTATTCCATGGGAGCCCATGGCAAATACGGGTATAGTGGGCATAATCAGAGGGGAAAAACCTTCTGATGCAGTAGTTGCCTTGCGTGCTGATATGGACGCCCTGCCTATAAAGGAGGCAAATGATGTGCCTTATAAATCTCTTAATGAAGGCGTAATGCATGCCTGCGGGCATGATGTGCATACTTCGTCTTTGCTGGGTACGGCAAAAATCCTGCAGCAGCTTAAGGCTGATTTCTGCGGTACTGTAAAACTGATATTCCAGCCGGCAGAAGAAAAACTTCCCGGAGGAGCCAGCCTGATGATCAGGGAAGGTGTGCTGGAAAACCCTAAACCCCAGGCCGTGGTAGGTCAGCATGTAATGCCGCTGATAGATGCCGGTAAGATCGGTATCCGCTCAGGGAAATATATGGCCTCTACTGATGAGATCTATGTTACTGTAAAAGGAAAAGGCGGGCATGCGGCTCAGCCTCAGCAGAATGTTGATCCCATTCTCATCACATCTCATATTATAATAGCTCTTCAGCAGGTTGTAAGCCGTATTGCCGACCCTAAGCTGCCAACCGTATTGTCTTTTGGGAAAGTGATTGCGAATGGTGCTACAAATGTGATTCCTGATGAGGTGAAACTGGAAGGTACTTTCAGAACGATGGACGAAAGCTGGCGGGCGGAAGCTCATGTGCGCATGAAGAAGATTGCGGAAGGCATTGCCGAAAGCATGGGCGGCTCCTGTGACTTCAATATAGTGAAAGGTTATCCGTTCCTGGTAAACGAGGAAAACCTCACCGCGCAGGTTCGTGGCTTTGCCGAAACTTATCTGGGCAGAGAGAATGTTCTGGATCTGGATATCTGGATGGCTGCCGAAGATTTCGCCTACTATTCGCAGGTGGCAGACTCCTGTTTTTACCGCCTTGGTATCAGGAATGAGGAGATGGGCATTACTTCATCTGTACACACTCCAACTTTTGATGTTGACGAAAGTTCATTAATAACCGGCACCGGATTAATGGCCTATATCGCTCTGAAGAGACTGGGGAATTAATCCCCTTCAGAATATTTATCTGTAATAAAGCTGGCCGGTATGTATTCCGGTCAGCTTTATTATTAAAGCTGCTTTAACCGGGCATTTAATCATGGCAGGCAGATAAATCCCGTAGCCTTAACTATCTTTGTTACAATAATTATGAAAAACTTCCTGCTCCTGTGCCTTTTTTCCGGGTTTATAATTAATGCCTCTGCGCAGCAGATCCGCCGGTTCAATCCTGATACGGTTCTTACAGTAGTGGTCGACTCTGCCATTAATGTCCGCTCTACCCGTATAAACGTACAGACTTTCATTAACAAGATAATAAGTGATACAAGCTTTTATGAAGCTTTCAGGAATATGAAGAAATACAGCTTCACTGCCGAGAATCGCGTATTTACGTATAATAAAAAGAATAAGGTGGAGGGCAAAATATACCGCAAGATCTTTCATGATAACAACGGGCCTTATAAAATGAAAACCCTGGTTAAACAGGACAGTGGTAAACTGCTGAAGAAAAATGGTAAATACCAGCTGTATACTGTAGAGATGTTCGACTATATTTTCATGAATGCTTATAATTCTGACTTCATTTCATCGGAAACCGCCCCGGGAGGGAAGGGAAGTAATGAATCTTATAAGGATAAATTAAAAACATTGATCTTTAATCCGGGCCGGCCGATAAAAGGTGTCCCCTTTATTGGCAGCAAGACACAGATCTTTACAGCCAATATGCGCCAGTATTATGATTATAGCTTTTCGAGTGCCACGTACCTCGACTCCATACCTGTATACCGGTTCAGGGTAAGCGAGAAAAAAGATCTCTCCGGCTGGACCAAAGACGGCATTATGATCAAAGAGCTGGTTACCATATTCGATAAGAGGAATCTGCAGATACTTGGGAGGTACGTAGATATGAAATACGATAACCTGGCGTTTGATTTTGATGTACAAATGAATATAGAGTGCGGATATTTCGATGATGGAGAGTCGCTTCTCCCAACTAAGATCAGCTACCAGGGCAACTGGAATATTCCCTTTAAAAAAGAAGAAAAGGCAAGCTTTCTGATTTTACATAAAGGATACAAAAAAGAGAAGTAAATTTGAATCCGGGATTTGGTCCGGAAATCTGATTGATATAGTATGATCCCCAGGGAGACCGTTGATAAAATACTTGAGGCCGCACGGATTGAGGAGGTGGTAGGCGACTTTGTTGACCTGAAAAAACGCGGAACGAGCCTTATCGGGGTATGTCCCTTTCATAACGAAAAAACACCTTCATTCCATGTTTCTGTAAATAAGGGCATCTACAAGTGCTTTGGCTGTGGTAAAGGCGGCGACTCTGCCCGCTTTATTATGGATCATGAGAAGTACTCCTACCCTGAGGCGCTTAAGTACCTGGCTGTTAAATACAATATAGAGATTAAGGAGGCCGAGGTTTCTCCCGAGCAGCAGGAAGCCGATAACAGGCGTGAGAGCCTTTATGTAATCTCCACCAGGGCTGCTAAGTTCTTCAGCGATTCCATGTGGGAGTCTGATGAAGGAAAAACGATAGGTCTTGGATACTTTAAAGAGAGAGGTTTCAGAGACGATGTTATAAAGAAGTTCGAACTCGGATACTCTCCTGATGCCTGGAGCGCCTTTACTGAGAAAGCTGTTAACGAAGGCTTCAAAGAAAAAAACCTCGAAGATACCGGCCTTGCTATCCGGAATGATAAAGGGAAATTATACGACCGTTTTCGCGGCAGGGTAATGTTCCCCATTCATAGCTTTACAGGCAGGATAATAGGGTTCGGCGGACGTACACTTAAGTCTGATAAAAGCGTTCCGAAGTATGTAAACTCTCCCGAAAGTGAGATCTACCATAAGTCGAATGTACTCTACGGACTCTTTTTTGCCAAAAAATCTATCCGTGACCTGGATAATTGTTACCTGGTAGAAGGTTATGCTGATGTGCTTTCTGTGCACCAGTCGGGTATCGAGAATGTGGTAGCTTCCTCGGGAACCTCCCTTACTACCGAGCAGATCAGGCTGATAGGGCGGTTTACCAAAAATGTCACTATCCTTTATGACGGCGATGCGGCGGGAATCAAAGCTTCGCTGCGGGGCCTTGATATGATCCTGGAAGAAGGGCTTAATGTGAAGGTTGTGCTTTTCCCCGATGGGCACGACCCCGATTCGTATGTACAGAAGGTTGGAAGCGCTGCATTTAAAACATATATAGAAAATAAAAAGCAGGACTTTATCCTCTATAAAACTTCTATTCTCTTAAAGGATGCCGGTCACGATCCAATAAAACGATCTGCCGTGATACATGATGTGGTAGAGAGCATTGCTAAAATACCAGACAGTATCAAAGCTTCGGTTTTCGTAAGAGAGTGCAGTTCTCTGCTGCAGATTGAAGAACGTATACTTATTGCCGAACTGAACAAACTTCACCTGAGTAAGGCAAAAAAGGAAAGCAGCAAGGCAGATGCTCCTTATTCCCCGCAATATCCGCCGCCGCAATACCCGGAAGATATGCCTCCTCCGGACTTCATGGAATTCGAACCTGTAGCAGATACAGATGAATTGCAGGAGAAAGAGATTATCAGGCTGTTATTAAGTTACGGGCATGAACTGGTACACTGGGATGGAATTACGGAAACCTATATAGCGCCCTATGTGCTTTCGAACCTGGCTGATGTGACTTTCGATAACGCGGAGTGCCGGGCTGTAATAGAGGAATATAACCGGTATATTGAAAGAGGGGAGCTTCCCACCACACAGGACTTTATTCAGCACAAAGACGCCAGGATGTCTGAGCTGGCTATAACGTTAATTTCCTCTCCTTATGTACTCAGCGAGAACTGGGAGGCAAAGCGTAAGATCTATGTGAAAAATGAAACGGCAAATATGCGCGCAACTATTCTCGGCGGGATCTTCCATCTGAAAAAACGAAAGGTAGACCGTATACTGAAGAATATCAGGGAAGAGATCCAGCAGGAAAAAGATGAGGATAACATCGCTATCCTGATGCAGAGATACATGAGAGTGAAGGAGGTGGAAAAAGGTATCGCGAACTATATGGGATCGGTGGTCGTTAAATAAAACAAAAACATGGCCCTGCATAACCTGTTAGGTATAAAAGGAGAAACTATTGCGAAAGCATATCTTTCTGAAAAGGGTTATGAAATAATGGATGAGAACTGGTGTCATGGGAAAGCGGAAATTGATCTGATCGCCTATTACCAGCGTCGTATTGTTTTTGTGGAAGTTAAAACCCGCAGTTCATAAAGTTTCGGTCTTCCGGAAGAGTTCGTGACCGAAACGAAACAAAAGAATCTTCAGAAGGCGGCTGATGAATATATTTACCTGATGAATTTCAATGGCGAAGTCCGCTTTGACATTATTTCAGTCTTGTTTAATAAAAAAGGAGAATATAAATTGCATCATATTGAAGATGCATTCTGGTAAAGATCATATTAATGAAAAAGATATTTATAGTTCTGTTTATTGCTTCTGTTACAGTGTTATCCTGCAAACAGAAATCCTCGGAGGTCAGTGAATTTCTTTCTCCGGAAGAAGGAGCGAGTATAGCAGCCGGCTCGTCTGTAACACTTAAACTTAATCTGGAAGGAGGGTCGTTCGATTCGGTACAGTATCTCGTAGATACATCGGTAGTGTCTGTCAAAACGGATACGGGGGCAGTACAGGTTTCAACTTCGGGATTTCCGCTGGGCGCAAGATTGTTAACTGCCAGGGTGTATAATGGTAAAGACGCTTCGGATATAACCAGTAATATTCTGTTACTGCCTGCTGCTGCGCCTGCTAAATATACTTACAGGGTAGTTAATACTTATCCGCACGATACTTCTTCTTATACGCAGGGGCTGGAATTCCACGACGGCATTTTTTATGAAAGTGGCGGAGGCACGCCAGACCGCGGACTAGGGCTGTCGAGTTTGCGCAAAGTTACTCCTGCTACAGGAAAGGTAGTTAAGAAACTGGACCTTGACGGCAACATTTTTGCAGAGGGCCTTACCATGGTCGGAGATAAACTTATCCAGCTTACCTGGCTTAACGGCTTTGGGATAGTATATGACAAGAATACCTTTCAGAAACTTAAAGAGTTTCCCTACCAGTCCAGCAGGGAGGGATGGGGCCTTTGTTTTGACGGAAGCCGGATATGGAAATCTGACGGAAGCAACAGGATCTTTATGCTGAATAAGGATAGCTACCAGGAGCAGGGTTTTATCGAAGTTTATGATAATAAAGGGCCTGTAAATGAACTGAACGAGTTAGAATATATAGACGGTAAGATATATGCCAATGTTTACGGAACAGACAGGATAGTTGTAGTGAATCCTTCTACCGGAGCCGTTGAGGCCGATATGGTACTTAGCGACATTGCCCCTCTGGCCGATCGCTTTGAAACAGGCAACGTGTTAAACGGCATCGCCTGGGATGCTGCCGGAAAAAGACTTTTTGTTACAGGTAAGAAATGGCCGAAGCTTTTCCATATAGAATTGTCAGCGACTGCGTTAACAGCAAGATAAATAAGAGGCGGCAGGTTAACCTGCCGCCTCTCTTTCCAAGTGTACATCACCGGCTTTTTATTATTAAACTTTATTAATAGTTAAAGTGCTTCCGCTGAGTGAGGTAGTATAGATTTTTAAAGTTCTCGTACTGCCGCCACCCACAGGTTGCGATAATACGGAACCGCTCGCACTATACTGTGCCTGATGTAATCCGCACTGTATCCTGTTATTTGCCTGCAGCCATGAAAGCGTTCCGCCCTGGTGCGGGCAAATAGCTTCAGTGGCTACAAAGGAAGAGTTCTGGCTCCCTTCCGCCACACGGAATATCAATACTCCGCTAACAGTAGTCTGGTTGCCGACTGCAGTAAGCGATGAAATATCGGCAGTGATGGAATTTGATCCGCCGCCATCGTCATCATCAGGATCATTACCACCTTTTTTACAAGCCTGGAAGCAGGTACCTGTGCATACCAGTGCCAGTCCAAGTCCGAAGGACTTTAGAAATTCATCTCTTTCCATAATTTCAGTGTTTAATAGATTTTAGAATTTATATCGGGGTTTTTAGACTTGTGAAGCGTGAAATTCCTGGAAATAGTAAATCCAAAACGTACACCGCCTTTAGTCCAGGATTTTTGAGTTGCCGGTAGAAAATTGTTCTCTACTATATATTCTGCGTTCATGAAGTTTAAAGAGAATATATGACCTCCGGTCTCAATTTCGAGGCCGATGCCCAGGGGATTATAATGTGCCAGGGTAAGGTCGTCGGACCTGAGCAGGTTGATCAGCTGGTAGTCGGCCACAAAGGCCATTCGCCTTGTGAGTTTCAGCCTCCCTGCGAAGCCGATATTAAACAATGCCTTTTCATCCGCGGCATCTTCCGTTGCAGATCGGAAAAGATAACCGGGAGAAACCTGCAGTGACAGATGTTCGGAGAACTTCCGGGCAAGAATGGCTTCGATGAAATAAGATAAACGGTCGGAAGAACCAGCGAATTCTTGATCTTCTGTCGCTTCTCGTGTTATCCATCCTGCCTGCGCCATAAGAGTGGCGCTGAAAGGCATGGAGCCGCTGGTTTGCCTGGTAAGCCTTTGTTTAAGGAAAGCGTTATAAAGCTCATTTTTTTTGCTTCGCCCGATCCCGACTGTTAACCGGTCTGTGATGCCGTAATCAAAGCCGATATAAAGGTCTGTAGCAACATCCAGTCCGTACAGCGTATGCGAATTACCAAATTCGCCTCCAATATCGCCGAAATGATGCCTGATCCGCATGTCGAGGTCGTATTTTTTCTGAGTTTCGGTAGAATGCGATAGTACTACCCTGGTTGACTTGAAAGCCGGGCTCAATGCGGTTTTGCCGCTGTCGCTGCTCATTTGATTTAACAGCGAATCTGCATCCTGGGCATTTACACCCATGGCGAGAGACATACATAACAGGATGGCGGGCATCTTCTTGACAGACATATTATTTGTTCCGGGTAAGGTTAGCATCTATTTTGACATTGATCACTTCGGCGACTTTGGTAACTATGAGGGTTGGGATCTTTATATTATGATCTGCACAGGCTACATTAAATGCTGAAACTATATTCAGCGTTCCGCCGGAGATTTTCAGTTTGCCATTTATTGTCCTGGTCTTTTCCACGCCGTGTATAAGCAGCGGGCCTGTAACTGTTACATTGTATTCGCCATCTTTGGTAAAGTCGATATCCTGGTTGATCCTGCCTTTAAATCTGGCATATGGATATTTGTCGCTTTCCATATAGTTTTCGTTGAAGTGTTCCTGCATCAGGCCTTTATCAAACTCAAAGCTCTTGATTGGTATCTGGAAGGCTACATCTCTGGACCGGGACATAAGAACTGCTACACCTTTGCCTGATGCAGCTTTAATATCTTCTACCGGAGTAGAGGAAAAAAAACTGACTTTAGCCGTTTTTGTACTGAAATTGGATTGAGCAGATAAGAGCATAGGGACTAACAACAGCGTCAGTAAGCCTGTATAATGCTTATTTCTTTTTGGAGATGTCATAACTTGCGTTTAATAGAATTCCACTTGACTTTAATTTTACCTTGCCTTCTCCAACTCCTCCGAGAGGCAGTTTTATATAGGGTTCAATTCCCATCTGGAGGTGCTTTTTTGAAGGCTTGAACTTGTAAATCGTAGAAAGATTGAGCACACTGAAGAAATGCCTGTTGGCATTTTCCTTCTTCAGCAGGTAGTCGTTATAACCGGATTGCGGTGTGTATTTAAAAAGATATTCTTCTTTCAGCATAAAATAAGACGATAGCCCTGCCGAAAGTTCGATCCGGCCTTTCGAATTTGAAAATACTGGGTAGTAAGCCTGTAAAGGTACCTCGAGCACGTTGCAGCTGGCATCAATGCCGCTTATTGAGGCAGCCCTGGATGGGTTGGCCAAACTATAGTCATAGGCTGCTGCATTGTAATCTTTAACTCCATAACGCAGGCCGGTGCTTAACGTGAACTTTTTGAGCCCGACGTTAAGGAGTAGTCCCGTATTTAAAGTGGCCTTTCTGCCTTTTAGAGACTCAATAGAGCTGTAATCAGGACCTGCAGCAAATGTAAGGCTGAAGGATACGGGGCTCTTTGTTTTTTCAGGTGTCTCTAGCGTTGCCGGTTCTGCCGGTTCTGCTAGTTTTGCCAGGGCAATGGTAAGCTTGCCCTGAGGCGTGGAGTCTGTATGGGCTGTAATATAATCCACAATTTGTAAGTCCTCATCTGGATTATTTACAGCGAGAACGTCAGGATTCCCTGAGTCGCCGGCTGTTTTGAAAGTTTTTACACTCAGTTTTGCTGTTCCGGACTCATATGTGGTATTAGAAGACTTGTTTTTAAAATCAGCAGGCAGTTGCCTACCGGCAGTTACTGATTTCACAGGTCCAGCTTCTGATTGCACAGCTCCGGTTGCTTGATTTTCGTTTATCGGACTTTTCTTAGATGTAGTTTTCCCGGCGCTGGTAAACGAAGGCTTATCTTCTTTTATAAGGAAATATCCCGATCCGGCAAGTGTCAGTAAGAGCAGCAGTATGCTTGCATTCCTGAAAAGAACAAAACGATCCCTGCGGCGGAGTTTATTCTCCATCAGTGTCCAGGCATCTTCTTCAAACTGGAAATCGAAACTCTCCGATTTCTCTTTGAGCCGCCTGTCAAACTCGCTTTCGGGTAAGTCTTTCATTTCAGGTTATATATTTTTTCGGTCGTATAAGACTGTTCGATATCCTTCAGCATCTCTTTTAATTGCTGCCTTGCCTTGAACAGGTTCGATTTAGATGCACCCACCGAGATCGACAGCATTTTTGAGATCTCCTCATGGCTGTATCCGTCAATAACAAAAAGGTTAAATACTGTTCTGTAACTGATCGAGAGCTTTTGAATGAGCCTGATTAAATCGTTGTAATTTATTTTTGAAATAATATGTTCGTTATCCTGCAGGTCGTGACTGCTGTTCAGCTCTTCCATTTTAGTACGCTTTAATCTTTTTCGGTAATAATCAATGGAGGTATTGATTATGATGGTACTTAACCAGGAATTGAAGGGACGCTCATGATCATAACGGTGTATGTTGGAAAACACACGCATAAATCCGTCATTAACCATTTCTATAGCCTCTTCCTTACTTTCGGCGTAGCGAAGGCAAATCTTCATCGAGAACCCGAAGTATAACTTATACAGTTCCTTCTGGCTTTTCCTGCTTTTTGAAATGCAGCCCTTAATGATATCCTGAAAGTGGAATGAGTTCATCAATTATTACTCAATATACCAACAAGTACGTGTGTTTTATATCAGGGGTTGCCTGGAGGATTTGAAATAGTTAAATAAATTTATGGCTGACTAAAAGGAGAGGTTTAGGGGTGAACCTGTGTTTGATTTAGAAGGAAAGATTTTAGTGAAAATAACAAAGTCTCAGATGATTTAATAAAGGCATCTGAGACTTTGTTCTGAACAGTTAACGCCAGGCTTTATACTGGTTTATAAGTCCGTTCGTAGAAGAATCATGGCTCTTCACGTCATCTGCATTTTCCAGTTCCGGAAGGATCTTGCTGGCAAGCTGTTTGCCGAGCTCTACTCCCCACTGATCAAAGCTGAATATATTCCATATTACACCCTGCACGAATATTTTATGCTCATACATGGCGATAAGTGATCCCAGAGATTCAGGCGTTATCTTTTTTAACAGAAAAGAATTGGTTGGCCTGTTTCCTTCAAATACCTTAAATGGAGCGAGTTTTTCTATATCTGCTTCTGATTTACCAGATGCTTTTAACTCAGCTACTACCTCCTGGTATGTTTTTCCGTTCATCAGGGCTTCCGTCTGAGCGAAGAAATTGGAAAGGAGCAGCGTATGGTGCGAACCAATCTTGTTATGCGATTGCGCCGGGGCAATAAAGTCGCAGGGGATAAGTTTGGTTCCCTGGTGAATAAGCTGGTAAAAAGCGTGCTGCCCGTTGGTGCCGGGCTCTCCCCATATGATCGGCCCGGTTTGATAATTAACAGCTTCTCCGTTCCGGTCAACATATTTCCCGTTGCTTTCCATATCCCCCTGCTGGAAATAAGCGGCAAAGCGATGCATATACTGATCGTATGGCAGGATAGCCTGACTTTCAGCTTCGAAGAAGTTGTTATACCAGATGCCAAGAAGGCCAAGAATTACAGGTATGTTCTGCTCTAAAGAAGTTTGTTTGAAATGATTGTCCATGGCATGCGCGCCGGATAATAAGGACTTGAAGTTATCAAAGCCGATTGCCAGGGCGATGGAAGTACCTATTGCACTCCATAAAGAATAACGTCCGCCAACCCAGTCCCAGAACTCGAACATATTTTCAGTATCGATGCCGAATTCAGAAACAGCAGAAGCATTGGTAGACAGGGCCGCGAAGTGTTTGGCAACATCAGCTTCTGCAGCACCGCTTTTCAGAAACCATTCGCGGGCGCTGTGAGCGTTCGCCATAGTTTCTTGTGTGGTAAAGGTTTTTGATGCAACCAGGAACAGTGTAGTCTCGGGATCCAGATCTTTCAGCGTTTCGGCAATATGGGTACCGTCAACGTTAGATACAAAATGGAGGTCAAGACGGGTTTTGTAAGCTTTCAAAGCTTCGGTAACCATTACCGGCCCGAGGTCGGAACCGCCGATACCAATATTAACCACGTCAGTGATTTCTTTGCCTGTATATCCTTTCCAGTCGCCAGATATAACGGAATTACTGAATTTTTCTATTTTCTGCAGCACCGCATTCACTTCAGGCATCACATCAACACCGTCAACAAGTACCTGTTCATTGCTGACATTTCTCAGCGCCACGTGCAGTACGGATCTGCCTTCTGTGGCGTTGATCTTATCGCCCGAGAACATGGCCTGTATAGCCTCGTCTAATTTGCATTCCTTTGCAAGCTGCAGCAGTAATGCCAGCGTTTTATCATTGATCCTGTTTTTGGAATAGTCCAGGAGAATGTCACCAAACTGCAGGGAGAACTTCTCAAACCGCATCGGGTCTTCTGCAAAAAGATCGCGCAGGTGTTTATCGCTGATCTCTACCAGGTGATCAGACAGATACTGGTAGGCTGGTGTCTGTGTAAAGTTTATTGTCGGGAGCATGTTTCTTAATTTTTAAGCGAATATAGAATTACTTAAAGATCGGAAAAAGAATTATTGTTCTGAGAATTTCGTTTTTTTAAAGTAATCAATATAAGTTTTGAGTTAAGAGATACAGCTTTTTTCGCTTAAGGTATAGGTTGTACACATAGGTATCACGTTATTCAGGATTTTAAAAAAAATATTATTTTTTCGGTCCCTTCGGCTCATTTTTCAGTCTATACATAAACTTAGAACCTGACGACAATTACATTGCGGCAGATATCTGATACAATACATTTAATATTTAACAATGAACTTAACCTCTGTTATCACGAATTAGCGCATTTCCTATCCCTGTTATCAGGCGCGTAGATACCTCCAATTACTGTTTGAAGCTATGTGAATTCAAACAGTAATTGAACGGTCACAATACCTGCGGGGATTCGTAATATGAATTTATCTAAACACATGAAAATAAAACTTTCAGCTTTAGCCTTTTTTATTTCAGCCAGCCTTGCAATTTCAGGAGTGAGAGCTCAGGGAGTGGACGCTGCGATAAATACCCAGAATTTTACTGCGTACTCATCCAACGGGTACAGCGCCAGTAAAAGCAATGCTCCGATGAATCACTTTTCCGGGCAGTTCGACCTCGTTGTTCCCTTGTATCAGAAGAAAATGGCGGCCTTAGATTTTTCAGTAAGCCTGAGTTACCTGGGGGCAGGAGGTATAAAGGCTGATGATCCGGGTTCAATTGTAGGCAGAGGCTGGAAGCTTAATTGCGGCGGAATGATCCTCAGGCATAAAAGGGGACTTGCAGATGATAACATAGGGACCGGAATTATTTTTAATCAGTCATTGCCCGCTCCAGGTGAAGGCGAAATACTCATAAATAATGGTACGCCTTTAGAATGGTATGCCAGTAACGAGTATGATGCGCAGCACGATGTGTTTGAATTCAGCTTTAGCGGCAGAAGTGGTAAATTTTACATCGGGAAAGATAAAACGGTGTTACAGGTTAGACCCAGTAAGCTCAAAATTATACCTGATATCACAGACCAATCACCATTTAAAATAAAGTCGTTCCAGATAATTGATGAAAAAGGCGTTAAATACTATTTCAATTCAATCGCTGAAAAATCCGGCTATGGTCCTACAGGATGGATGTTGACATCTATAGTTTCGCCCTTTGATGAAGAAAGCATTAAACTTGACTATTACGCAGACAGTACTGAAAAGTACAGACCACAACCAATTTCTGATTTAACGTATCTGCAGGAAATTGACGGGGCCGAACCGTTTTATAATACAGTCTTTTCTCCAGACGCTTTCGATAAGAACATGCTTGAAATAAACATTCGTTCAGTTGCCTTTTCTGACAGTACTAAAATTTTATTTACATATTCAGGGGGTAATCAGGGGCATATTACTGAGGTAAAGCTGAAAACTTCTTCTGGTGTATATGTGCCCTACTATAAATTCAGCTACCAGAGGTATTACAGGCAGAGCGGAGTTAGCGGGCAACAGCTTTTTTCATCAGGCGGTGCGGCAAGTTTTCCATTGAATTACCTATTTTATAATACGCCTACTACGATGGACTATCTGCTTTATCTCTCAGGTATACATCAAAGTTCTGTTACCAATACAGCTGTTCCATATTACTCTTTTCAATACTATCTGGATTTTAATTATAATGAGGCAAAGTTCGTTGGTATCAGTACAAATATGTATCCCAAGGATGTGGATATCTGGGGATATCATAATGGGAAAGTTAATATGAATCTGATAGGTAACTTTCCTGATCCTTATCCGGCAAACCGCAGCATTGATACAGCGTATACCCGCATGGGGGCATTAAAGAAGATCACGTTCCCGGGAGGCGGAACAGAGGAATTCTTTTACGAAGCGAATGATAAGAAGGAACCGAACGGAACAGTCAGTCTTATCGGGGGAATACGTGTGAAAAAACGTATAGTCTATGATGGTGTAAGCCATTCTAACGACCAGGTTAAAGAATACAGATATATTGGAACAGATGGTAAGTCTTCCGGATTTTTGGGAGACCAGCCAGTCTATACTGCTATAATAAAGAAGTATTCATACTCAGGATATCCGGCTATCAAACAGGAAATAGGAAGAAGGCATATGGCGTTTGCTTATGCTGTAAATCCCTTAACGTCCGTTGAGGGGGCACAGGTGGGATATAGAAGGGTTGTGGAAGCTTCTAGAGAAGGAACAGAAGATAACGGCAAAACTGTTTATGAATTCAGCGATCTCAGTTACATAAACAGTTCATTCTGGGAATCTCCTGATTATTACCCTTATCTCCCTGCGACCCGCCCCGGCTGGGCGGTTGGTCTTCCCGTAAAGACCAGCTATTATAAAGCGGGGAACGTACTTGAAAAGACAGTTGAAAATCAATATAATATAACCGCACAGAAAAATAATTCTGAAAATTTCAGATCGCTGTTCCTTGGACTGATTGCAGATTTTAATGGTGACCTGGCAAGGATTTACAAAACAAGATATATTTACCCGGTAACAGGCGACGCTCAGTTAATAAAAACCACGGAAACCTTTTTACCCTCAGGCGGAGCTCCGGCCCACGTTTCTGCTAAGGAGTTTACCTATTCGCCTGTTTATAATAATTTAACAACTATCTCAGAAAAAAATTATAAGGGAGAGACGCTGACCACAAGATTATATTATCCATATGATAGGACCGAGAGCCCCTATCTGCAGATGGTAACGAAGAATATTTTGTCACCCGTAGTTCAGACTAATAAATGGATACAGAAAGCGGCAGGTCCGTTTCTTATCGATGGCACAGTGACGGAATACTCCTTAAAAAGCGGTGGTATCCGTCCGAGTTCAGTCGCAATATTTTCTTCGAATGTACCCGTTAGCTCTGCAGGGGGTAACCCGAAGGTATGGGTTATGAATTTCGGAACATATGACAATGCAGGGCGGTTACTTGACAAGACTGAATATGAGGTTAGTAGTTCGTCGGTATTTGATAAGCAGGGAAATCGCATTGCGCTGTTTACTGGAAGTAATTACAACACAAGCAAGCATACCAGTTTTGAAGATACCGAAAGCATGGAGGGCTGGACCTTTTCATCGTCGGGACTAAGCGCTGCAACTGCGTTCAGCGGCGAAAAGGCATATAACGGAACGTTAACGAGATCTGGCCTTTTCCTGGAAACCTACACTATATCCGTAGCAGCAAAAGGCAGCGGTTCAATAACGATCAATGGTAGTTCTATTCCGATAACCAACAACTGGAAATTGTATACTGTTACACTTAACGACATAGAAGGCGTTGTTATTAATTCACAAGGCAATATGATCGATGAGGTCCGCATCTCTCTGCCGCAGACTAAAATTGTAACCAGCACATTTGCGGAAGGAAAAGGGGTTACCAGCACGACCGACGAAGCAGGTAATACGCTCTTTTATAAATATGATGATTTTTACCGGTTAAAATCCATACGAGATCGGGATGGGAATATTAAACAGCAGTGGATATATAACCTGTCGCAGGCACAATAAACGATTTTCATTTATAGGATCAAGAATCAGTTAGTATTATGATAAAAAAACTTGCCTTATTCAGCCTGTTGCTGATCGCTGCTGTCAGGTACAGTACAGGCCAGACTCCTTATGGACGTACACAGAGTCTGAATCACGTGGTAAGCCGGACATTTCTGGTCCCCGGGGTCACAGAGACCGAAGCAGAAGCCCTGGCTCCTATAGTTGGGAGAACGGTTGAAACCATCGGCTATATGGATGGCCTTATGAGGCCATTGCAGCAAGTAGTGACAAAAGGATCTGCTGCGCTTAACGATATTATTCAACCTCATCGCTACGATAGTCTCGGTCGGGAAGTAAAACACTGGCTTCCTTATACCAGTAGCGGCGTCTCCGGTTCGTACCGCAGCGATGCGCTTAATGGCTCAGGCGGCTATCAGAATAGCGCGCAGCGCAGCTTTTATTTAAGCCCACCCGAAAGTGTCGTCGAGATAGGAGCATCACAGGTGGCCTACAGCGAAACACTGTTTGAGAAATCTCCCTTGGGCTTGCCGCTTGAGATGGGGGCGCCGGGAGCTTCCTGGAAGATTAACGGAGGACATACGGTGGAAATGGGATACAGCACGAATGCAACCGGGGAGGTGCGGTTATGGAATGTCACTTCAACAGGAGCCGCTTTTAGCAATTATGTAACTGCGGGAGCGTTGTTAAAACAAACTGTGAAAGATGAGAATGGAAATGCTACGATCACCTTCAAGGATGATGCCGGGGTGATCATCTGTAAAAAAGTGCAAAGCGGACCAAATACCTATTTTACTACAGATTATATATATGATGATTTAGGAAACCTCCGGTATGTAGTGCCGCCGCTTCCCGCAGTGGTAACACTCGGGCAGGTCTTTTCAGAGGTAGACGAAGTCTTCCAAAATTTTATTTATGGCTATCATCATGATTCACAACACAGAGTAGTAGAAAAAAAGGTACCGGGTAAAGATTGGGAATATTTCATCTACAATTTATCAAGTCTGCCGGTTTTTACACAAAATGCTCAGCAACGAGCCCAGGGTGTATGGATGTTCAGAAAGTATGACCGGCAAGGTAGGGTGGTGATGACCGGCGAATACTATACTACAGACGACAGAGAGTTTCTACAATTGCGGGCGGTAGGCGATTATGGAACATTTGAAACAATTTATGGTTCTTGCGGAAGTCTGGAAAGGTCATCGGAGCCTGGTTCCTGTTATCTTTACGGTTATACTACTCAATGGGCGTTCCCTTACCTACAGGACAATAGTTTATATAAGATCTACGCAGTTAATTATTATGATAACTATGATTTTTTGGATGATATTACAATAAATCCTGATGCCGCTGTTTATCAAAGACCTTCTGTCGGTATAGATTCTCTTAGCCAGAGTCCTTCAGGACACATGACTGGCCAACTGGTCAATATACTTGGAACAGATAAGTATATGTTTTCAGTTGTACACTATGATGACAAAGGCAGGCTGGCTAAAAGTATAAGTCAGCAATATATAAACAACCCTAATGAAATTAATCATTACGATGTAACAACGGCAACTTATAGCTTCGGTTCGCAATTGCTTCAAACAGAGCGGAAAAATTATATAAATGGAGTACAGAAAGTGCGAATTCTTACCAGGAATGTGTATGATCATGCAGGAAGATTAACATCGCTAAAACAATCCTATAATGGAGGTGCTGAAACCACACTGGCCAACTATATTTACAATGAGTTGGGCCAGTTAAGAAAGAAGGAATT
>Ga0265780_10000526_pt1 | contig 59103 bp, 72 predicted proteins | sample P1T30metagenome_FD_192432 | JGI IMG/M metagenome (GOLD analysis project Ga0265780, IMG submission 192432) | Plant litter microbial communities from East Loma Ridge, Irvine, California - P1 T30 | ecosystem: Environmental > Terrestrial > Plant litter > Unclassified | place: USA: California... | reverse complement strand
CTACCATGCAGGTGCTGGGCCAGGCCGTCGAACTGGCCGTACAGGGCGTACTCGAGCGCTTCAAGAACCCGGGCGACGAAGGTGGCCAGCCTGGCCAGCCGGCCGCGCCTGCAGCTGCAGCACCGGCGCCGGCGCCGGCGCAAGGCGGCGGCATGCTGGACTCGCTGGGAGGCGCCAATGTCTAAGTGGGGCGCAGCGCTGGGCCAGGGCATCGCGGCCGTGGCCAAGGTGGGTACCGACGGGATCGACACGCAGCTCAAGCTGGACGCGGCCGTGATGGCCGAGCAGCGCGCGGCCGACATCAAGCTGAACACCGCCGAACGGATGATGGCCATTGAGGAAGCCATGCGCAACCGCGCCGGCGATCGCTTCACGGCCATCTACAAGACCAAGATGGGCGAGGAAATCCCCGTCGACGCGCCGACGCTCGAGCAAACCGGCGTCACGCGCGAAAGCGCTGTCGAAGCCACGGCCGACAAGCCTGGCGCCGACTTCGCGCAGAGCCCGACCGACCTGGCGGCGCTCGAGCAGCAGCTGAAGCGCGCCGCCGGCAATCCGGACGCAACCGACGAGCAGCGCCAGGACGCGCGCGACGCGCTGGCCGCCCTGCAGGCGCAGAAGGCGAAACAGAAGGACGTCAACGCCGCCAGCGTGGAAGGCAAGACCCGCAAGCGCACCGACACCGAAGCCGCGCGCGCGGCCATGGAAGAAGCCGCCGGCAGCGACTTCGGCGCATTCACGGCCGCGAACGGCGCCTGGAAGGATGCCTTCGCACGCGAGGACAAGGCCAAGGACCACGCGATCGCCGCCGCCGACAAGGATGCCGACCGCGAGAGCCGCGAGAAGGTGGCCGGCATCCAGGCCGACACCCGCCGCGAGATTGCCGGCGAGCAGGTCGAAGCGCGCCGCGAAATCGCCGCCGCCGAGACGGCCCGCAAGACCGAAGCGGACCAGCTGCGCTACAAGGCCGCACAGGAGCGCGTCACGGCCCTGGCCGGAGGCAAAGGCGCCAAGGCCACCGCCCTGATGCAGAACTACCAGTTCCTTGTCGAAAAGCTGGGCAAATCGTCGCAGGAAGCCGAGAAGGTGTTGTTCTCGGCAAAAGATAGTTCCGAAGCGGAAAAAGTCTTTAAACTAATGCTTGCCGACAAGTTCGGTGATTTGACTGTCGAAGATGCCGTCGCCAAGGTGCGCGGCGTTACCGATGCCGTCAAGGCGCCAGCGCCAGCACCAGCAGCTGCAGGCGCCGCGCCGAAGCGCCGAAAGTACAACGCAGCAACCCAGGAACTCGAGTAAATGCAAATCGTTGAACTGCCAGACGGCACAGAAGCCGAATTTCCGGACGACATGGACGACGCCGCTATCACGGCCGTCATCCGTAAGAAATTCCCGCCGGCGGCATCCAAAGCCGCCGCACCAGCCGCACCAGCGGCGCCCGAAGAATCCGGCGGCCTAATTGGCCTGATCGGCAGCGCCGCGCGTGCTGTCGGCGGCCTGGTGGACGGCGCACCTGACGCAATCCGGAACGTGCCAATCGTGCCGCCGGAAGGCAAGGAAAAGACCGTGCTGGACCGAATGGCCAGCGGCGAGCGCGCGCCGGCGCCGGACGGCATCGGCGACTTCACTTGGGCCAGGGTGACGGCCAAGGAACGCGCCGAGCCGCTGGACCCGCGCATGGCGGCGATTGCGCCGGCCGACAACGTGGCGCGCGCCGAGCAACTGGCCAGCCAGAAGGCGAACGCCGCCAACGCATCGTATGCCCGCATCATGGCCAAGGCCCGCGAGGACAACGCCCTGGATGCGCGCAATGCGAAGCTGGACGCCGAAAAGTATTCGGCTAAGAACCTGGCCGGCAACACCGTCAAGAACGTGCGCAACGTCGCTGCAGCCGCGCTCAAGATCGGCCCGACTGCAGTAAAAGGCGTGGCTGACATCGGCCGCCTGATGTCGGCCGACAAGGTGGGTAAAGATACGTCCGACTACCTGGCCGAAGGCATGAAGGCCATCGACCAGGTTGTTGCGCATGCCAGCCTGACCGAGCAGGGCAAGGAATTCGGCGCGATGATGGCCGACCAAAACGCCAGCGTGGGCGACCTGTTCGGCTACCTGGCGGACAATCCGGAAGTGCTGGTAGACCAGGGCATCACCACCATTGGCAGCATGTTCCTGCCGGCCGGCGTCGCCGCCGGTACCGTGCGCGGCGGCGTAGCGCTGGGCATGGGCGCGAACGCGATCCGCGGCGCGGCCACCACCGCCACAATCGGCACGATCGCCGCACAGAACGCATCCGACACGTTCACCAGCGAATCCCTGAAAAACGAGAGCATGGGCAACCGCTACCAGGCGGCCATGGTGTCGGCGGCCGTTTCCATGCTGGCCGGCATCGCCACCAAGGGCGGCGCCGAAGGCGAGATTGCGCGCCGCATCGCCGGCGACCTGACCGCCGGCCGCACCACCCTGCAGGCGGCCGGCAAGTTCATCGCCGCCGCCGGCAAGGAAGGCGCGCAGGAAGCCGGCGAGGAATTCGGCAACGCGCTGGGCGAACAAGTCGGTACCGGCCGCGTCATGCTGGACCCGAACAACACCATGAAGCGCATGGCATTCGCCGCTACGCTGGGCGCCGCCATGGGCGGCGGCACGCATCTGGCGCTGGGCGAGAACGTCGCTCCGGACGATGGCAGCGCCGCCGCCGAGGCCGCGCGCCAGGCGGCCCTGGCCAAGTGGGGAACCAACGGCCTGAGCCCGAACGGCGCGCCTGCAGCACCAGGTGCAGCGCCTGCAGCGCCAGGCGGGCGCGTAGAGCCAACCTGGTCCGATGTCGCTGGCCAGCCGCCTGCAGCGGCTCCAGCTGCCACCATCGCCGACATTGGCGCCGCAACCACCGTAGACGAAGCAATCGCCGCCGCGCAGGCTGTCGTGTCGACTCCGCACGCCACCGCCGCCGATATTGACGCGCTCGAGCAGGCCGCCGGCATTGGTGCACCTGCAGCTGCTGCGCCGGCGCCGGTCGACACGCGCGCGCAGGACGCCCAAATGGCGCGCGAGCTGGGCCTGCCCGACGACTTTTTCAGCAATTGGGAAGACGGTCCGGCTGCAGCACCTGGTAACGATCCGGCAGCAATGACCGGCGAAAATTTACCAGCACCTGGCCAGGCCGCGCCAGTGCTGGATTCTGCTGGTAAAAATCAACGCTCCCCGAGCGTATGGCGCATGGCCGCCGACATCCCGACCCTGACCGACCGGATTACTCCAGACGTCGACCAGGCGGCCGACTGGCACGCATTCCCGACCGAAACCGGCACGCTGGGCATCCCGCGCGCGGAAATGCCACAGATCAAAGCGGAACACCGCGGCGCAATGACGCAGTTCCTGAACGCGCGCGGCATCACCCACGAACAGGTGGAAGTGCCGGCGGATTCTCTCAAGCCGACGCAGGCGGAATTCTCGCTGTCGAAGGTGCAGAAGGCCATCGACTACGAGGGCGGCAATCGTTCCATCCTGGTGTCGAGCGACGGCCATGTGCTGGACGGCCACCACCAATGGCTGGCGGCGGCCGAGCAGGGCGCCCCGGTCAAGGCGATCCGCCTGAACGCGCCGATCGCGCAGCTGCTGGACGCTGTGCGCGAGTTCCCCAGCGCCGGCGTCGACACCTCGAGCGCACCGGCCGCGCCATCGACCGGCATCGAGGCCGCGCGCCAGAAGCACCAGCGCCAGGACGACGAAGTGCGCCAGGCTGCAGCCAATGCAGAGACGCGCCTGAAATCGCCAGGCTCGAGCCCGGATGCCGCATGGCGCTCGAGCGAGTTCGCGCCGCGCATCCAGTCCATGGCCGACGAGCTGCGCGCCGCCGGCGACGAAGGTATGGCGCGCGCGATCATGGACGGCGCCGAAGTCGACGCCCGCAATGGGCAGCTGACCGAAAGCACGGTGGCTTTCCGCGAAGGCAAGGCGCGCCAGACGATCGCGCGCCGCGCCGCCACCGCCGGCGGCAACATCAAGCAGGCCGACATCGAGCCGATGACCGCGGAGCGCTTCATTGCCGAGAAGGCCGACACGGCCGGCGCCCTGCCGCGCCCGATCGTTGACGCCGCGGTGGCCAAGTGGAACGCGATCGCGCCCCAGCTGGCCAAGCTGGGCTACAAGGACGGCGAAGTGCACAGCGACGCCGCGCCCGAAGCGCGCGACCTGCAGCGCCAGCTGACTGACATCGTGCAGGCCATGCACGGCCTGGCGCCGCGCCGGTACCAGCAGGCCAAGCACGGCGAACGCGAGGCCAAGGCCAAGAAGGCCGGCAAGAAGGTCGAGAAGTTCGACAAGAAGCACCTGGACCGCGAGGAAGACAACGCCACGCGCGTGCTGGGCATCGACACCCGCAAGCACCGCGGCGTCGACGCATCGAACCCGATCACCCTCGGCGCCGGCGTCAGCAATCCGGAAGTGCGCAGCCTGCAGGCGAAACAGCAGGCCAAGCGCCTGCGCGATCGCCTGCAGCGCGATAACCCGTTCCTGGCATTCCTAGCCAACCACGGCGTATCCCTCAAGGACCAGGCAGACATCGGGCTCGAGAAGGGCCGCAAGGGCAACCGCATGGCGCCAGGCTATGGCCCGGTCCTGCGCCATGCCGGCAAACGCCTGGACGAGCTGGCGCTGCTGGCTGTCGATGAGGGTTTCTTGACCCAGCAGGACGTCGACGCGAACGACGACACCGGCGGCACGCGCAAGCTGGCCGACATGATCCAGCGCGCCGTCGCTGGCCGCGAAGTCATCCAGCCGGCCGGCATGCTCGAGGCCGACATGCCGACCACCGACCAGCGCCTGCAGGACGAGGCGCGCAGCCTGGACATCGACACCGACGGCAAAACGGCCGAGCAGGTCTATGATGAAGTCGTGGCCGCGCACGCCGCGCTCGAGCAGCAGCGCCAGGCGATCGAGGCCGCCACCGGCGAAGCGATCACCGTCGAGGACCAGGCCACCGTCGAGGACGTAGCCGATTCCCTTTCCCCGGCCGCCGCCGCGCTCGCTGTCGAGCTGCTGCAGGATGCCGATATTCCCCTGGACGGCGGCCTGTCGTCCGATAACATTACTGATGAGGAACTAGATGCAATCTTCGGACTCCAAAGCCGACCAGGCTCGAGCAGAAATCCAGGCGACGCTGGCCAAGCTGTCGCCGAGCCAGCGCCGGCAGTTGCTGGCGGAACTGCTGCGCCGGGCGGCGACCTCCTAAGCAGCTACACCCCGGCCGAAGTCCGCGCCCGCCAGGACTCTGACGAAGCCGCGACCAAGGCGCGCCAGGCCGAGCGCGACAAGCTCGAGGCGCAGCGCAAGAAGGAGCGCGACGACGCCGACATTCGCGCACGCCAGGACGCTAGCGCCGAAAACTTCCAGCTGGGCCAGGACGCCATGGATTCCCTGGCTGGCCAGGGCGGCCTGTTCGATGCGTCGGCACCAGCCGCGCCAGCCAAGGCCGCAGCGCCGGACATCGCAATAACCGACGAGCTGCTGGCCATCGCTGAAAGGGAAACCGCCGGCATCGACTCGATGTTGAAGTGGGACATGCTGGAAGACCAGCAGGGCGTCATGCCTGGCAAGCCGACGCAAATCAATCGCGCACTCAAGAAGGGAACCTACACCCTCGATGAAATGCGTGCGGCCTGGACCAATACCCGCGAACACCTGCGCCAGCAGTACGGCAACACGGTAACGCTGTACCGCGCCGAGGCGCCGCGCGAAAAGTGGAATGCCGATACCCAAGTCGTCTACATGGGCGACAAGAAGCTGGCCAAGAGGTTCGCCAACGATGGGCGCACGGTCGAAGCCTACACGGTCGACCTGAACGACGTTATCGGCCTGAACGTGCAGCGCAACGGCTACTACGAGTTCATCGTCAAGCGCCAGGGCGAGCCGTTCGGCGCATCAACTGCATCGGAAAGCGGGAAAAGCGCAACGGAATCGGGAAAAACTGCAACGAATCCGGGAAAAAGTGCCAAATCTGGCACTGAATACGATGCGCTGGCGCTTCGTACCGACTTCCAGGTGAACCCCGTCGAAATCCTGGAAGCGCTGGGCCAGCGCGGTGACCTCAAGGCGCTGTACAAGGCCGGCGGCGTGCGCAATGCCGATGCTTTCGGCGACATGCCGCTGGCGGACCAGGCAAACGCCTACGTCAAGCTGGTTCAGTCCGGTACCGATCCTGTTGCCGTCGAAGGCGATTACAACGAGAAGGTTGCGCGCGCCGAGCGTGATGCGGTCGTGCGCCGCCTACAGGGCGATAACACCGTCACCCAGCAAAACGGCAAGCCGTTCAAGAGCGAAAAGTCAGCGATCGCATTCCAGCAGACTTATGACCTCGAGGACACGCACGAAATCGAGCCCAAGGACAAGGGTTTCGTGCTGAAGCGCCTACCGCCAGCGCGCCGTCCGTCGGTGCTGCGCGAGATCGCAGAGCGCCAGATGAACGACCCGGAAACGCGCCGCCAGGAAGATGCCTTCGAGCGCGCCGCCGTCATCGGTACCGCGGCCGATAGCCTGGTAGAGCAGTACCAAAATGGCGACCTCGAAATCGAAGCATTCGAGGCCGGCCTGTCGAAGATCGAGAACGGCGGCAAGGCAGCGACGGCGATGGCCAGCGATGCCGACATCGACGCGATGTTTGACACCGTACTCGAGGAAGTCGAGGCCAAGCCGACCACCCTCGCCGACGAAAAGGCAAAGGTGGCAAAGGCCCGTAAGCCGCGCCCGCCGGCGCCGGCGATCCCGCTGGCCTTCTACAAGCGCGTCAAGGTCGACCAGGAAGTATTTGTCGCCGACGAAGGCGTTACCGAGACGATCCAGGTACCGGCCGACCAGGCGCTGGCCAACGTCGCCGAAGACATCACCAATCTCGAAGCACTCATCAAGTGCATGAAAGGCTGACATGCGCACCATGAACCGCGCCGACGTCGACCGCCTGCAGGGCAAACCGACCACGCCAGTCAAGCAACCGTCAATTGACCGTCAATTGACCGCCCCGGCCGTCGACAACACGCAGCTGGTGGCCATGCAGGCCGCCATGGCCACCATGGCCGAAAGCATGGCGCAGCTGCCGGCCCTGCTGGCCGCGGCGACCCAGCCGAAACCCGTACCGAAGCAAATGATCGCCACCCCCGAGCGCGATCACGACGGCAAGCTGAAACGGCTTGTGGTCGACATCATTTCTTAAAAGGAGCAACACCCCATGGGTATCAAGCACGCACACACCGACCTGCTGGACAATGGCCCGGCGCACATGAAGGCCAACGTGAACCGCATCGCGCTCATCAGCGCCTACGCGAAGAACGACAGCTATGCCACCGTGGCCGGGCGCATCCTGGCGCAGATCGCCACCACCGCGGCAGAATTCACCCTGGCCAGCGTGGGCGACGACCGCGTTTGCACCAGCCCGGCCAAGCAGGCCAACGCCACCGCCACCGTGGCCGCCGGCAATGACCTGCATTTCGCCTTCCTGACGTCCGACAACCGCGTGCTGTACGTGACCGACGAGACGAGCGACATGGCTGTGACCGCCGGCAACGGGATCAACTTCCCGGCCTTGCCGTACACCAGCAAATACCCGGTCTAAGCCATGGATATCCGCACTCGCATCCTGGCGCGCGGCGACCTGAACGGGCTGCGCGCCGCGCGCGACATCACCGGCCTGGCCGCCGCGCTGAACGCCGAAGGCGTGCAATTCCCGCAGCAGCGGTTCGTGACCGCGCGCGCGATCATGGCCAACTGCGTCGATGGCGTGGCCATCCTGCAGGCGCTCGAGGCGGCCAGCGACAAGCCGGCCGTGGCCTGGGCCATGCGCTTCCTGGCCCAAGAGGCGGGCCTGGACATCGGCGACTCCTACACCCGCCGCATGATCGACCAGCTGGTGGGCGGCGAGGTGCTGACCGAGGCACAGGGCCAAGCCCTCAAGGCGCTGGCCCTGCAGCCCCTCATCGTCACACAGGAACAAGTGGCGATCGCAATGTACAACCCTGACGGAACGGAAAAGTAAATGGCGCAGACCAAGGAAGTAAAAAATCTATTCCCGCTGACGCTGGTGGCGCCAGGCGGGACCAAGGCCGCCCCGGTGGCCGCCGGCGTGGGCTTGCCGCTTGACGTCACTGGCATGTCAATCGGCAGCACGCTGTCCATGCGCGTGAAGAACAGCGGCAGCGCACCAGGTGCGCCTGGCCGCCTGACGGTGCAGCATTCGACCGATGGCGGCGCCACCTGGTTCGACGTCGCCAACATCGCCGGCACGACGACGGCAGATGATGAAGTCACCATGTCCACCGTCCTACCGCGTGGCTACAAGACGCTGCGCGCGCTGGCATATGACAACATCACCAACGGCGTTTCCTTCGAGGCGGTTGTTGTTTCGGTGACGGATTAACCGATGGGCGTTCCGATGCTCCGCCAGCCGCAAGGCATCGCACGCCTGCGCCCTGAGTTCGCCAGATTCAAGGGAGTGGGCGCCATCCTTGGCGCCTCGATAGATGACATTTTCGGCAGTAGCGCCCGGATCACTTACCTGAATGGGCCGACGCAAGCCGCATCGGCGCATGGCGTAGCTCGCCGGTTTGAAGCCAGCAAATCCGCATACGCGCTTATCTCGCCACCGGCCGGCGTGGTCGACTTCTCGCTGGCGCAGCCGTTTATGATCGTGTGTTCGTTCACGCTGGCCGTGACGACCGTTGCAACCCGCATGTTGAGCTACCGACAAGTGGCGGCCAGTGCTTCAACAAACGGCATCCAGCTGGGGTACACGACCAATGGACGCTTAGGATACTGGTTCGGCAATTCAACTGGCCAGCCTGCGCAAGCAGCCAGTAACGCCGCCATGGTGGCGCACAAACCGTACACGGTCGTCTTCGGCTGGGATGGCTCGACCCACTTCATGTTCCTGAATGGCGCGCGCCAGACCGGCAGCTCGCCGTCGTCGTTCGTCACCTCAAACAACGGCACTACGGCAGACATCAACATCGGCCGGCGCAACACTGGCAGCAGCTACCTGGACGGCACGGTGTCGCTGTTCGCGCACATGACCGGCGCGTTTGCGCTGGAAGAAGCGCGCTTGCTGTCGGCGAATCCGTGGAGCATGTTTGACGACATCGACTCCGACGATGATCGGATCATGCTGGCAGCGGCTCCAGTAGGCCCGATTAACCTGGTAGGCGCGGCCGGCCTGCAGGCCAACCAGGGCGGCGTGGGCAAGATCGGCCAGGTGCAGAACGTCGCCGGCGCCGGCGGCACGCAGGCGAATACCGGCGGCGCCGGCGCGATCGGCCAGAAGCAGAACCTGGCCGGCGCTGCAGGCGTGCAGACCAACACCGGCGCGGCCGGCGCAATCGACCAGGTGCAGCAGCTGGCCGGCGCGCCAGGCCTGCAGGGCAATGAAGGCGGCGCCGACGGCATCGGCCAGGTGCAGAGCCTGACGGGCGCCGGCGGCCTGCAGGAGAACCAGGGCGGTACCGGCGCGATCACGGTCGACGCGCAGCCCGAGCCCGAAGGCCTGGCCGGCGCGCCAGGCGCACAAGTGAACGTGGCCGGTACCGGCGCAATCAGCCAGGTCCAGAACCTTGCCGGCGCCGCTGGCCAGCAGCACAACGAGGCCGGCGCCGGCGCGATCACCGTCGACGTCGACCCACGCTACTCGCGTCCGGACAGCACAATCGCGCCCGGCGGCTGGCGCGCGTCGGACGGCGGCGACCTGGCCGCGGCGATCAACGAGCCAAGCGCCGACGCTACCAGGTACATCGAGGCCGACATGCCTGGCGCGCGCTGCAGCACGAAGGCCAACGCGGTGGCGCTGCCGCCGCCTGGCGCCACACCAGTGATGCGATACCAGCTGTGGAGCAATACCGGCGACGGCGTGCGCGTGGTGCTGCTGCAGGGCGCCGTGGAGATTGCCGCGTGGGTGCACGAAGCCCTGCCGGCGGAACCGACGATCTTCGCGCAATCGCTCACGCCCCAGCAGGTGGCCGCCATCACGGACGGCAACGCCTTGCGCTTCGACTTCGAGGCACTGTAATGGCGGTCTTCGTCGGATGGGCCGCGCTCGACGTCCTGGCCCGGCCGCACCATGTCGCGGTGGGCTGGGCCGAGCTCGACCTGCAGGCCAGGTCGTTCCATGTGGCTGTCGGCTGGGCCGAGCTGGACATGCGCGCCACCAGCGCCGCGCCAGTCCCACCTTTTGCACCTGGCGATGGTGTTGCCCGGTATCATAGTCGTTCTTCCCAGCAATATTTTATTCCCCTCGACGTCGACAGCGACGACGAGGAAGAAATCATTACCGCTATCCTGATGGAGATTGCCGCCCATGCCATTTACTAACTGCATCGACCGCCTGGCGCTGGCCGACAAGTTACCGATTAACGAAATGCTCACGCTGGCCGACGAGTACGAGGCCCGCGGGTTCTCCCCGGCCGCGGCGATTGAGCAGGTAGTCCTGGATAAGATCGACCTGGCCAAGATGGAGCAGGCCAGCATCGAACAGACCGTCGCCGACCAGTACGCCGCCCGCGGCGGCAAGAAACGCGGCGCCGGCGATGCGGCCGTGTCGGCCGTCAAGAACCTGGCCAGCGGCACGGTGAATGCCATCGACGCGCTGGGCGAGCTGTTCGGCGGCACGAAGCTCAACAGCGGCCTGACGTTCAACGATGAAACCTATGCGAAGGCAAAGCCGCTGTTCCAGGAAGCGGCGAAGGATTACGCCAGCGCCGGCAGCGACATCATGGACGTTATGCGCGCCGTGGTGCAGGCCGTCGTGGACAAATTCGGCAAGCCAGTTGCTGCTAATATGAAACCCTACATCACGCGCTTTGTCCGTGATTACCGGGATGGAAAACTCGAGGGAGAGAACAATGTTGATGGTACCCGCGGAAGTGTGGCAGGGCGTGAAGGCGACCGGGCAGATGGTGAACTCGGAGCTCGAGCGAGTCTTTTCGATGTCGGACCAGGAATTGACGGACGAGCACCAGGCACTGATGGAGCGACTGACCAGCCAGGGCGCGGAAGCGCCGGTAGCGCTGGCGTATCTGGACGTCGTGCCGTTGCTGGTGGAGCGCAAAGCGATATCGACGTACCTGGCCAAGCCGGGCAAGGGCGACCTGGCGCAAGCGATTCCACCGATGGAGACGCCGGAGGAAGCGGCCGAGCTGGGCGCCAAGAATCGCAACCTGGACCCGACGCAGAAGCATTACCTGCTGCAGTTGCTGGCGCACGCAACCCGCTAGACCGAAAGCGCGCAGCACAGAAGAAAGCCAACGCGGTACCCGTCAAGCCGGGCGACCGCGCCAACATCGACGCCACGCTGCCGTACCTGCTGGACGGTCAGCGCGAAGACGTCGCCTTTGCCGAAGCCCGATTCGCCAACCCGGAAAAGCAGCCGGGCGTCATGTTCACCAACGGGACCGGTACCGGCAAGACCTTCACCGGCGGCGGTATCATCGCCCGCTTCGCCCGCCAGGGCAAAGACAATCAGATTGTCGTGGTACCGAACGACGGCATTGGCCAGGACTGGATTCGTTCGCTGGCCGAGCTGGGCCTGGAAGCGAAGATGCTCGACGGCCTGGACGACAACGGCGACGCCGGCATCGTCATCACCACCTACGCCAACTTTGGCCAGAACCGTACCCTCGCAGACCGCAATTGGGACTTGGTGACGCTGGACGAATCGCACCGCGTCATGGCGGCGGCCGACGGCAAGAAGACGCTGGCGCTTGAGTCCCTGCAGGCACTCACCTATCACCCGTCCGGATGGTCTGCCTACACCCGGATGAAGAACCGCGACCTGTACGACCGCCTGGCCGCGCTGCCGCCGGCGCCGGCCAAGGCCGACGGCAACCAGGCCGCGCGTACCGAGTTCGACAAGCTGATGAAGGAAATCAGCGAGCGCGAGGAAAGCCAGCGCGCCGAGTACGAGGCGATCGCCAACGCCCCCATCAAGCGCCCGAAAACCCTGATGCTGTCGGCGACGCCATTCGCCTACGTCAAGGCGGTGGACTATGCCGAGGGCTACCTGTTCAACTACGGCGACGGCGGCCGGATCGGCAACAGCAACCAGGACGGCCGCGCGCATTTCTTCGTGCAGCACTTCGGCTATCGCATCCGGTACCACAAGCTGACCGAGCCAGACGGCAACGTCGACCAGGGACTGATGGCGCGCCAGTTCAATAACTGGCTCAAGGCCGAGGGCGCCCTGTCGGGCCGCATGCTCGAGGTGGAAGCCGACTACGAGCGCAAGTTCGTCATGGTGGAATCCGCGCTGGGTTCGGCCATTGACGAAGGCCTCGAGTTCATGCGCGAGCACCCGAAATTCAAGCACCTGTATCAGCCGGTGATGAAGCAGTTCGATTACCTGTCGCGCCGGTACTTGCTCGAGGCGATCAAGGCCGAGGAAGCCATTCCCAGCATCCAGGCGCAGCTGGACGCCGGCCGCAAGGTCGTCGTCGTGCACGACTACAAAAAAGGCGGTTCCTTCAACCCGTTCAGCATGCGCGGCATCAACGGCGTGTCGACGGTCTACGAGAACAACGCACCCAAGGAAATCGACCTGGCCGCGCTGGGCCGCGAATTTCAGGCCGCGCGCCCGGACCTCGCCAGCCTACAAGTGCCGGCGCGATCGGCGCTGCAGACGCTGCAGGCGGCATTCCCTGACGCCCTGGTGCACAACGGTTCGGTACCGGCCAAGCAGCTCGAGGCCAACAAAGTCCAGTTCAACGACGACAACGGCAGCGCTCGCCTCATCATCCTGCAGTCCGACAAGGGCCGCGAGGGTATCAGCCTGCACGACACCACCGGCAAGTACCGCCGCGTGATGGTCAACATCGGCATGCAAGGCACGCCTACCGCCCTGATTCAGCTCGAGGGCCGCATCTACCGCACCGGCCAGGTATCGAACGCCCTGTTCCACTACGCGAACACCGGGACCGAATGGGAACGCCGCACCTTTGCCGAGACGATCGCGCAGCGCGCCGACACGGCCGAGGCGCTGGCCATGGGCGACCAGGCCCGCGGCCTGAAGGAAGCAATCATTGAAGCCTTCCAGGACAGCGCGCCGGCGACAGTCAGCGACACCGACGGCACTGGCGGCAAGGCCCGGGACCGCAACACGGCCAAGGCGCTGACCGAATGGGACAAGGCGAAGACCTTCTACTACAGCCAGCTGAAGCGCAACAGCGCCAGCAAGTCGGCCGAGGGCAATGATTACTTTGCCACGCCCGAGCCCGTCGGCATGAAGATGGTCGAGTGGGCCGATATTCGCGTGGGCGAGGACGTCATGGAGCCGTCCGCCGGCCACGGCGCCATCGCGCGCTGGTTCCCGGCGCAGACGAACAAGACGATCGTGGAGCCGGAGACGCCGCTGATTAACCGCGCCCGCCTGGTCATCGAAGGCAGCAATGCCCGCTTCGAGCAACAGCACTTTGAAGACCTACACGTTTCCAACAAGTACGACGCCATCGTAATGAACCCGCCATTCGGCAAAGGCGGTTCGCTGTCGACGCCACACTTGGCCAAAGCCTTCAAGCACCTGCGCGAAGGCGGCCGGATCGTGGCGCTGCTGCCGACCGGGAACATGGCAGACAAGCGCCTTGATGCTTTCCTCTACGCCGAGGATGCGCCGAAGGACATGCACCTGGTAGCGGAAATCAATCTGCCGGCCGCCACGTTCGGCCGGGCCGGTACCGGCGCCATGACGAAAATTATCATCCTGGACAAGATCGCCGATCCGGAGAAGGCGCCCAACCAGGTGCGCCGCGATTACGTCAGCGCCGAGACGGTGGAAGACCTGTTCGACCGCCTCGAACACAGCACGGTACCGGGCCGCGTCAAGACGGTAGCCGAAGACATCGCAATCGAGGAAGCCAAGCCGGCCGCGCCAATCAGCAAGAAGGTACGCGCCGCGGCCGAAGGCGCCACCGGCGCCGAGCGCTTCTATGCGCAGTTCGAGTTCAAGCACACGAAGACCGGCGAGGCGCTGTTCGGCGCCGCCATGCTCAACCGCACCAGTCCGGAGACGTACAAGCAGGCGCTGGCCATCGCCAAGCAACACGGTGGCCGGTACAACAAGTTCGTGGGCGGCGGCGCGCTGCGCGGGTTCCTGTTCAAGTCGGCCGCCGATCGCACGGCATTCATGGACGAAGCCGGCGCCCTGGATGAAGTCTCTGCAGGGCTGGGCGAGACGGTGCTGCGCGACATCACCGACCAACGCACCATCGAGGTCGACGGCGTGCGCCGGCCGATCCGCGACACCAACGGCAACCTGGTGGCGCCGGACTTCATGGCGCAAATCAAGTTCTGGCGCGAGTTCGACGGCCAGACCGACGAGCGCGGGCGCCCGATCGTGGCGCCAACGCTGCGCGACATCGCCGAGCGCCAGACCAATACGGCAGCTTTTAAAAAATGGTTCGGCAATAGCAAAGTGATGAAAGGTGGCCAGCCGATGGTTGTCTATCACGGCCGCAGCGGCGAGTTCGAGGGCGACGCCTTCCGTAATGGTGAATCCGTCGAAGGCGCAATCTGGTTCACCGACGAGACAGACGAGGCATCGTGGTATGCCAGCGGTGGCAGCGGCATTTATTACGGCGAGGGCGAGCATGTCATGCCGGTTTATTTGTCGCTGCAGAACCCGCACCGGATCGACCTGAATGGGAAGCTCGACTATGAATCGTATGCCGTCGAAGACGCGATCGCCTACGCGAAGGAAAACGGCCACGACGGGCTTATCATCACCAGCGCTTTCAACGGCAACGAGGAAACCGGCTACGAAGGAAGCGCCAACGAAAACCAGTATGTCGTGTTCTCCCCTGAGCAGGTGAAGTCGGCCATCGGCAACGCCGGCATGTTCGACCCGTCGAACCCGTCGATGCTGCGCGACGTTTCCGACCAGCTGCCGCCGCTGATGGCCGGCACGCCGACCGACAGCGAGCCAAAGCGCGTGGCCACCTTGGCCAAGCTGAAAGCGGCGCGCCGCGCGCTCGAGGAAGGCCGGATTACCGACAAGGACTTCCAGTTGCGCGTCGACGTCATCGTGTCCGCGCTCGAGGACCGCAACGCCAGCAAGGCAACCCCGAAGCCGCGCGAGCGTGGCCCGGAATGGATCATGGAGCGCCTGATGCGCGCGCGCCGCACTGGCGAACTGGACGAGGCGACCGTCAGCTTTGCCTTGTGGGCGCTGAACAAGAACCCGGCGATCGCCGAGGACTTGGGCATTTCCCTGCGCGCCGCCGGCGAAAGCGGTACCGCCGGCATGTACAACCCGGTGTCGCGCGTGATATCGCTGTTCAAAGGCGCGGCGAACGAAGGCACGGCCGTGCACGAAATCCTGCACCACACTGAACGGATGATGCCGGCCGACGTCCAGGCCAAGATTGTGCAGGCCTGGCGCAAGGCATTCGGCCGCGCCTACGCTGCCGCCGACGAGAAGACCCGCACCGCCATGGACGACTTGCTCACCATGGCCAGCAGCAGCGCCGCAGCCAAGCGTGCGAAGCAGGCCTTCGCCGACGGCGTGCTGGACTACGACCAGCACTACCAGCTGTCGAACCCGTCCGAGTATTGGGCCGTCAACGCGACGCGCATCCTGTCCGAGCGCTATGAGGCCGGTTCGTGGGTGGCCAAGGCCAAGACCTGGCTGGGCGAACTGGTGCAGAAGGCCCGCGGCTGGCTGGGCCTGCCGTCGGATGCGGCTGTGCTGCGCGGCCTGCAGGCCGTGCTGGAAGGAACCGGCGAGAAGCTGTCTCCGCGCATGCTGGTGGAGCAGGCTTTTGGCCAGGGCGATTATGCCCTGCGCGCGCTGGCCAACCCGCCGCCGGCGGCAACCTGGACCGCGCCAGACATGACGCGCCTGGATGACGTCATTCAAGTCCTGCAGGACAAGCATATCGACATCAAACGCACCGTTGACACCGTGCGCGACGTCGTGACCGGCCTCGAGGACAAGTGGGACCCCTACCTGCAGGAAGAACTGTTCCACGGCCGCGCAGCAACCGGTTTCAAGGAATACCTGAACAGCGAGCTGCGCCCGCTGCTGACCGACATGCAGGCGCGCGGCGTCGCGCTCGAGGAATTCGAGCAGTTCCTGCACATGCGCCACGCCGAGGAAGCAAACGACCAGATCGCCAGCATCAATCCGAACGATCCAGCCATGCAGGATGGCGGTTCGGGCATCGACACGGCCGACGCCCGCAACTACCTGGCCGGCCTGCCGCCGGCAAAGCGCGCCGCGTATAACGCCCTGGCCGCGCGCGTCGACGCCATGACGGCGCAAACCCAGCAGATGCTGGTCGACTATGGCCTGGAATCGCAGAACACTATCGACGCCTGGAATGCCACGTACCAGCACTATGTCCCGCTGATGCGCGAGGACATGGACGCCGGCGGCGGCAACGGTACCGGCCGCGGCTTCTCCGTGCGCGGCCCGGCCAGCAAGCGCCGCATGGGCTCGAAACGCAAGGTCGTGAACATCCTGGCCAACCTGGCCATGGCGCGCGAACGCGCCGTGGTGCGCGGCGAAAAGAACCGTCTGGACCTGGCGCTGTATGGCCTGGCCCTGCAGGCGCCGAACCCAGCATTCTGGAAGCCGGTCAACCCGCAAAAGAACCCGGCCGCCCTGGACGCTGAACTGCAGGCCATGGGCCTGACGCCGGCGCACGCCGCGGCGCTGGTGGAGGAAGTGCGCAAGCGCCGCGTCAACCCTAAGACCGGCCTGGTGGAGCGCGTGCTGGACCTGCGCGAACGGCTTGGCGATCATGTCGTCTCGGTGCGCGTGGGCGGCGAAGACCGCTTCATTTTCTTCAACAAGGACGAGCCGCGCGCCCGCCGCATGGCCGAGACAATCAACAACATCGGCAACGATGGCGTCAACCGCGTGCTGTCGATTATCGGCGTGGCCACTCGCTGGTTTGCGTCCGTCAACACGCAGTACAACCCCATTTTCGGCGTGGTCAACCTGACGCGCGATTTGGGCGAGGGCGCCGTCAACCTGTCATCGACTCCGATCGCCGGCAAGCAGGTCGAATTCGTGGCCGAGGCATCGCGCATGCTGCTGGCCGCCGGCAAGCATGGCCTGCGCCTGGACCAGATGACCGGCGCCGATGCTGCCTTGTGGGCCGAGTTCCAGAAGGAAGGCGGGATTACTGGCCACCGCGCCATGTTCAGTACCAGCGACGACCGCGCAAAGGAGCTGGCCAAGGAACTGCGCGCCATGACCATGAACCCGGCAGGCAAGGCCGGCAAGGCCGTGCTGGACTGGCTGAGTGACTACAACGAGGCGCTCGAGAACGTCACCAGGATGGCCGCGTACAAGATCGCCAAGGCCGAAGGCATGACGCCCCAGCGCGCGGCAAGCCTGGCCAAGAATCTCACGGTCAACTTCAACCGCAAGGGCGCCGTCGGTGCACAGGTCAACTCCCTGTATGCGTTCTTTAACGCGGCAACACAGGGCATAGCCCGTATGGCCAAGACCCTGAACGGCCCGGCCGGCAAGAAGATCATCGCCGGCGGCCTGATGATTGGCGTACTGCAGGCGTTCCTCTTGGCGGCGGCCGGCTTCGATGACCAGGAGCCACCGGAGTACGTGCGCGCGAAAAACCTGGTGATCCCGGTAGGGGGAAAGAAATACGTCTCGATCCCGTACCCGCTGGGCTTCGCATTCCTGCCGACGACCGGCCGCCTGGTGACAGAGTTCGCGCTGGGCGGCGCCAAGAAGCCAGGCAAGTATGTCTCGCACCTGGCCAGCGCGATCATGGACACCTTCAACCCGATCGGCGCCGGCGGATCGGTGACGCAAACGCTGTCGTTCACCGTGACCGATCCTATCGTGGCGCTGGAAATGAACGAGGACTGGAAGGGCAAGAAGATCGCCAAGGAAGACTTCAACAGCCTCAAGCCGACGCCTGGCCATACCCGGGCGAAGGACACGGCCAGCGGCGTCGGTAAGGCCGTTTCCTACGCCCTGAACACGATCACTGGCGGCAACGAGTACACGCCCGGGAAGTGGAGCCCGACGCCAGACCAGGTGGATTACCTGATTGGCCAGCTCACCGGAGGCGTGGGGCGCGAGGCATTGAAGGCACAGCAAACCGTCTCGGCGATCATCACCGGCGAGGAACTGCCAGCGTACAAAATACCGCTGGCCGGCCGCTTCTACGGAGACGCCGGCGATAAGTCCAGCGTGTCGACGCGCTTCTACGACAACCTGAAACAGTTGAATGAGGCGGAACAGGAGCTCGAGGGGCGGCGCCAGGCGAAGGATGGCGCGCGGGAATACCTGGCCGACCATCCAGAAGCGAAGATGGCCGACCAGGCGCAGGCGGTGCAGCGTGAAATTGCCGCCCTGCGCAAACGCAAGTCTGACTTGCTCGAGAAGGGCGACAAGGCCAGGGTGAAGGAAACCGAGCTGCGCATCCGGACCCTGATGGAGCGCTTCAACGAGAAGGTGGAGGCGCGCACCAGCACCACGCCGTAAAGAAAAAGGCCCGCGTTATGCGGGCCTTCGTCCACCTGGCTATTTTGCAGAGGCCGCCAACCAGGGCGCGACCGCTGAGTTATTTTACCGCCCTACGCGCCCGCGTGAAATGACGAATCACGCGCTGCGCTTTCTCGGACCAGGTAACGCCCTGTTCCGAGCCGAACGCATACAGGTGTTCGATGAAGTCGGACGACTGTGCGCGCGTGAACTCCCGGGTTTGCGCCCCCAGCTGCACCACGCGGCGCCCGTCCATGCTCGGCATCAGGAATGCCTGCGCCGGGAACGGATCGGGTTCGCCGCGATCGGCCGCGGCTTCGCGCTCGACCGACACAAATCCGTCGACCATAAGGCGCTTCCAGTCATCCTCTGACCACTTCGCACCGGCAAACGTACAGTGGGCGGCGATGTCGCGCAGCATCGGGTGGTACTTGCTTTCCTGGTCCCGCGTCTTGCGGGCCTCGAAGATGGCCAGCACGGTACCCACTGGCGCCAGCTGCACGGCTTCGGCCAGGATGCGGCCGACATGCGCGCGCGACTCCCTGGTGATGGGTAACACCCAGCGCGGCGTCTTCATAGCGAATACTCCGTGTGCACAAACGTCAGCCAGCCGGCCGGTACCCGCTGGGCCAGGGAATGGCGGATCGCCTTGCGCTTCCTGGCCGACGCCGATCGGCGCGACGTCGTGCGTGGCGCGCCTGCAGGGATTGCCAGGAACAGCGGCTGCCAGTTGCCGGTGGGCGCTGGCGCAGCAGGCCGCGCGGGCCGGCGCCGGCGCGGCCGATTCACCACGGCCGGCCTGGCCGGGCTCAGGATGAACCGGAACGATTCAATCGTGCCAATTTCCATTTCCATTTCCATTATTTCCGCTTCCTCTCTGGCGCCGGGCCGCACAAGGTCGACCCGTACACCGTGTTGTAGCCTTTGTAATCAGGATCGCCAGGGCGCTCCGAACCGTAGTAGATGTTTTTCCGGATCGCGCGGCCCGTCTGCGCCAGGTGGAATTTGACATGCCCCATACAGCAGCCGATGTTGTGGCGCTCCCGAATGTCGGCGAAGTCAGCCCAGCCCAGCCACTCGCCCGGCCGTTCGTTCAGCCGGGCCTCAATCTCGGCCAGCACCGGCTCGGAGAACCCGCGCAACCACGCCGCCTGGACGCCCGGCGGGCCGCCTCCCAGCTTGCGCGGCGCCGGTTCCTCAAGCTGCAGCTGCAGCTGGCGATTCATCCCTTGACGCCCTGCAGGTGCACGACCATCGCCACCGGCGGCATGCGTGCGGCCATCTCGACAAGCGCGCGCTGCGTCTCGGCCAGCGCCTGCAGGGCGTGGTAGGCCAGCATTGAATAGCGGTCTTCCGGCGTCATTTGGTTGATGTCGGCCACCAGCAGCGCGTGGTGCACGACCGGGCAATTGCGCGCGTGGCGCTCGATCGCGGCGCGCATGTCGGCCGGCGTGGTTGCTCCGTCAAGGCTTGGGAAAAGTTTACTTTTGTTCATTTTGTTCCTCGGTAGTTATTTCGGGTTGTACCTGGTTGTACGGCACGTAGACGACCACTTCGCCGAACTGGTCGACCGCATCACAGTCGCGCATGCCGCGGTCGACCGCCTCGAGGCCGGCCACCTTGCACACGGCCGCTTTCTGGCGCCGGAAAATGCAGCCGTGGCAGTTCAGGCCGCTGTTGTCGTCGTCGTCCAGCTGTCGACGCGGTGCGGACATGCTGAACCGCATTCGCGTCGGGTCCATCGGTTTCGTCATGCTGCGATCGCTCCTAGCGCGTCGATCCAGCTGGCCCGCGCTGCAGGCGGAGCCTGGCGCCCTGTGCGACGGGCGTGGCCAGCACGCTGCAGCATGAGCATGTGTTCGCGCCGGCGCTCCGCTGTCAGTTTCAAATCTGGTTTCTTCCCCATTGCATAGATGGGTTCCCAGCGCTTACCCTTGCTGGCCGGCGGCACGTAGTCGGTAATGAAGGCCTGGCGCTCAATGCCCTTCACGTTCAACGACTCGATCGCCCGCCGGGCCGACGCCAAGCAAATGCCGACGCGCTCGGCCAGCTGGTGAACGGTTCCCGGCATCGCTTCAAGTACGGCGTTATCGCGCACGCGCATGGTGATGCTTTCGGGATTGTGCCGGCGCCAATATTCGTAATGGTTCTGACACATGCCGCGGCCGGTCACAAGCCGGCCGCATCCCTCATGCTTGCAGATACGGCCCGGCATTCTTATTCCTCCATGACGGCGATGGCTTCGACGTTCCAGTCCATCATCCAGGCCAGGACCGTCAGCTTTTCCACCTGGTAGTGCTTGGCCAGGACGTTGACCACTTCCACCAGCTCGGGGCGGCGCGGCGCCTGGCGATTTGCTTCCAGCGTTTCCGTCAGGTTGTCGATCGCAGCCGGCGTGATGACGTCGGGCGCATCCTGGTCGACGTACTGCGCGGTAGGCTCTGCGGCTGCAGGCGCTTCCTCGACGGCCGCCGGCACTGGCGCAATGTACGGGTCAGGCAGCTGCGCGTAGCGCGCCTGCAGCGCCTGCAGGGCCATGTCGCGCGCCATCGTGGCCATGGGCGCCATGTCGCCGTAGCTGGCCGGGTCGAATGCCTGGACCTTGGCCAGCTGGCGCTCCAGTTCGCCGTGCAGCTCGATCGTCGGCGCGGTGCTGGCCAGGGTGTTCATGGCCATGATTTCGCTCATCTGCTGCTGCTGGCGCTGGACGGCCGCCTGCTGCTCGGCGAACTGGCGCTCGCGTTCCGCCTGCGCCTTGCGCGCTTCCTCGGCCTGGCGATCGCGCTCGGCCTGCGCTTCGCGTTCCTTGCGCTCGCGTTCGGCCTGCTCGTCCTTCATGCGCTGCAGTTCGCGCGCGGTTTCCTCGGCCTTGCGGGCCGCTTCCTCGCGGTCCAGGGCGGCCTGCAGGTGGGCGCGCAGCTGGTCGACCGTCTCGATCATCGCTTCGGCTGCTTCGTCCAGGAACTCGTCGTACAGGGCCGGGTCGAGCTGCTTGGCCAGCAGGGCGTCGATCTTCCCCTGGATGGCGGTCGAATCGGCCATCTGCATGCTGCTGGGGAGGCTGCGGATATGCGCCAGGCGGGCTTCGATGGCCTCGATGCGCGCGCGCTCGGCGGCGATCGCTGCGGCCTTCTCGTCGGCGATCCGTTTTTCCTCGGCCGCGATGACGGCGGCAATCTTCGCTTCCTCGGCCTTGGCGCCTTCCTCGATCGGCTTGAACTCGGCCAGGATGGCCTTGCCGGCGGCGTCGATCGGGCGCTTCGCTTCGGACTTGGCGGCGTCGGCATCGGTGCGGATCGTCACGAACAGCTTGCGCAGCGCCTTGGCCGTGGCCATGCCTTCCTTGGTGGTGATGTCGAACTTCTCGCGGCCGACCTTGCGGCGCGCCAGCGTCAGCTGCTTGGCGAACGGCTCCATCAGCTGCTTGCCGTACTCGCCCGGGTTCAGCACCGCCAGGGCGGCGGCCGGCGTCTTGACTTCGATGATTTCGCCGTCGATTACTTTGGTGTCCTGCAGCGGTTCGTTTGCTTGGGTGTTCATGCGTGGTTTCTCCTAGTTGTACTTCGCTTTGATGTCTTTGACGGCAATGGCCACTTCGGCCAGGAATTTTTTTACTTCACCTTCCAGGTACTTGATGTATTTCTCGTCGCGCTCGAAGTGTTCAACGAACAGGTTGTACGGTTCCGGGAACGACGGGTCGAACGAGTTAAAGTCGATCCACTTGCGCTCGAGAACCCACAGGTTGCCCTGTGTTTGCGGCTTGTGTTCCTCTGGCATGCCCAGCGCCAGCGTGCGCGCGTGGATGCCGTGGTTGAACGGGCTTTTGATTTCGATGCTGCCTTCATCGCCCACCAGGCCATCGCTCGAGCAACCCAGCCACTTGATGCGGCCGTGCACGGCGAACCCGACTTCGATCGGCCGGTGGCCTGTCCGGATGCTGTACTCGCGCCGGGCCAGCGGCTCGGATTCGTGGCCCCATTCTTTGGCCCGGCCGCCGCTGTCGCGGCCGATGCCGGCCAGGCGCTCGGCCACCAGCTGCCACATATAGGCATCGCGGCTGGCCTGGCTGCTGATGATGTCGATGAAGCGGGACGCGGTAGCGTGGCCGGCGCGATGCTCGAACCACAAGTCAGAACCTTGTGGCGCATCCAGGAAGCGTGGACCCAGCGCCATTATTTACCGCCCTGGTGCAGCTGCTCGAGCTCGGCCACGCCATCGTCCAAGGTGCGCTCGAAGCTACCGGCGCCGGCGCGCTTGTCGGCGTTCTTGACGCGCGTTTCCAGGTCCGGGACATCGTGGCGCAGCGTGCCGCGTTCGGCCGGCTGCAGCGCTGCCCAAAACTTGCCGAAGGCGTCGCGGCCCTGGTCCGCTGCGGTCTGTGCGCGCTGCAGCAGCTGGGACGGCGGTGGCGCCTGTTTTCCCTGGCGCTTCTCGGCCGCCGCTGCCGGCGACGCATTGCGGCGCATGTCGCTTGCCGCGCCGCGCAGTTCCTGGCGCTCGGCTTGCGTGATGCCGGCTTCGCCGTCGTCGTCCTGGCCATCGTCCACCGCCAGGCCCGTCGCCGCCAACAGGGTATAGCGCTCGAGGTAGGAGACGGTAGAGCCCAGCGCCTGCAGGTTGTTCTTGCCGCCGGACAGGTCCAGGCCGGCGGACAGCATCGTGCTTTCGCTGTGACCGCGCTCATGCGTCAGGGTGCAGGTAACGGCAACATGGCCGTCTTGCTGCTTGGTTTGCCACTTGTGGCTGATGCCGACGGCCGCCAGGCCGTGAACGACGGCCGCGCATACGTCAGCCAGGTTCGCGTACAGGTAGGCATAGCTGGCGCCTTCGCCCTTTTTCGAGCTGACGTTTGCTCTGCGGTTTTTCTCGATGCGCGGCGGGTTGTGCTTGAATTCCGCCATGGCGCCGACGAAAGACTTTTCGGCGTCGCGCTTTTCGATGCGCTCGGCAAAGTCCATCATCTTTTGCAGTTCCTCGATGCTGGCGCCGCGGTCGACCATGCGCGCAACCATATCCATCGGCGTCATCGGCGCAGGGTTTTGCACCACCAGCGGCGCCGGCTGGCGCTGCTCGAGCGCCACCTGCAGCTGCTGTTCTGTCTTCGTTTCCATGTTGGGCCTCTTTGCTGAAAGAAACGCCATGGTAACGAAAGAGGAACCGGCACGCAATAACTTTCAGAAAAATGTTGTAGCATTTTTCTTCCGAATATTATGGTACGATTCGGCATTCATCTACAGAAAGGATTTCCAATGAACACTACCGAAGCAACCACGCAAGACACCGCTGCCGTGGTCGACCCGCTGGTTTATGTGCGCGAGCGCTTGGCGGCCACGAAGGCGAAAGAGTGGATGCGATTCGCTACCGATGCCGGCCTGTCGCTGCGCACGCTGCAGAACATTAACAAGGGCAACGGCGCGCAGTACCGCAACGTGATGGCGCTGTTCGAGGTGATGAAGAAGGCCGAAGCGGCCCCGGCCGAGTAATGGGCATCCGGCGCGATCCGAACGCTGTCTGCATGACATGCGATCACTTCAAGCTCAAAGGGCAACCTGGTGCGAAGGAAGGCATGGGTTTGTGCACGATCTACGAACGGCCGACGCGCTGGGATTGGGCAAGCGTGCTGTACACGCCGGCCGCGACGATGATGGACCGGAGGCGCTGGCTCGAGAAGTTCCAGGAAAAAGACGCAGCCAAAGCGCTGCAGGAGAACAACCATGACAAAAAAGATTGATGCCCGAAACGGGGAGGTCTGGAAGACGGCGGCCGGGCATCGTGTCCGGATCATCAGCAGCCAGCGCCCGGACGTCATCGAGACGGCCTATGTCGACGGCCGCGTGAACGGCTACCTTGGCGCCAACTTCGACGCCGCCACCGGCAACGCGATCGGCGGCGGCGATCACCTGGTGGAGCGTGAAGCATGACCTACCCCCGCGAATTGCTGGAGCTGGCCAACTCGGCCCTGATTGCCTCGGAGCCGAAACATGCCGACGGCTGGCCACGCCACGAAGCGGCGATCAATGCAACGTCGTGCGCGCTGCACCCGCCAGAGGAAGACCCTCGCCGCGAATTCGCACGCTACCACCTTGGCGAGCCGACCACTGGCCAGGTGTTCCCGAAGGCGCCCTTGCTGACCGACATACAGCAACGCATGGTGCGCAAGCATGGCATCTGCCCCAACTGCACCACGCCGGCCCTTGCAGATTGTGGCCGCACAATGGGCCTGCGCTTCATGGGCTGCATCACTTGCGGCACCGTGATCGTGCTAGAGGCCCGCAAGGACGACCAGCCGCGCGTGGTGCTTCGATCGCGTCGTGCCGGCCGTGTCTACCTTTCCCAGCGCGTCGACCTGACCATGCGCCTTTATGGCGATCGCAGTCTTACCGAACCCCAAAACGACCATCCAAACCACCCAAACCACCCATATTGCCCATGAAAACCATCCTGTTCTACGACAACGAAAGCACCGGCCTGATTAAATACGGCATCCCAAGCAACGATCCGAGCCAGCCGCGCGTTACCCAGCTGGCCGCGCAGCTGTGCGTCGAGGAAACCGGCGAAGTGCTGGCGCAGATTGACCGCATCATCCTGCCGGAAGGCTGGACGATTCCCGAGGACGTCGCGCAGCTGACCGGCCTGACGACCGAGCTGGCGCTGATCGAAGGCACGCGCATGGACATCGTGCTGCCCGAGTTCATCGAAATGTGGAAACAGGCCGGCATGCGCTGCGGTCACAACGAGTCGTTCGACATGCGCATGATCCGGATTGAACTGGTGCGCAGCCCTACGTTCGTCAACCAGCTGGTGGCCGGCGTGCCGTTCGCCGACCACTGGAAGGCCGGCCCGGCCTACTGCACGCAGGGCAATAGCACGAAGATCGTCAACGCGGCCCGCCCGGCCGGCGACAAGAAGAAGACGGCCAAGCTAGCCGAGGCCTACGCCCACTTCACCGGCAAGACCCTGGACGGCGCACACAACGCCATGGTCGACGTCCTGGCGGCGAAAGAGGTCTACTACGGCATCAAGCGCCACCACGCCGGAGCTGTAGCATGAGCGCCGTCGACCTGGACACCGCCGACGCCGTGCTGTCGCTGCTGGACATGGAGGGCTGCGCCATCAACATGACAGGCCTGGTACAGCTGCTGCCGAACCATCCAGAGCCGGAAATTAAGCGCCTGACCAACGACCTGTACATGCAGGGCAAAATCTGCCGCGTGCAGATCATGGGACCGAAGGGCCGCTACTACGGCTTCTATGCCCTGGCCGTGCGCACCGCGCGCGGCATCAGCGCCCAACTGCCCGAGACGCCGCCGCCGGCGGAACCCCTGACCACCGATGAAGTCGTGAAGATTCTCGGTCGCGGCGGCTGGCATCCAGAGCCCGAGGTTGTCGAGCCGGTCGGCCCCATCCAGGTCGAGCGCCGCGCCCCCGATCGCCGCCGCTTGACCGTGCTGGAAGTGGTCAAACGCTGGCGCCTGCCGTTCACCTTGGGCCGCGTGGTGGAGATCATCGCCGGCGCCCGTAAGGGCGGCATGTCACGCGACGACGCGGCGCTGGCCATCAAGATGATTCGTGAGCATGTCCGTGGTGACTGAGGCGTGAGCTACGCTTACCGCTGCACCAAGTGCCAGGCCCGGCGAGCCCTGCCGCGCCGCCTGGCCGATTATGTGCGCATCCCGAAGTGCCACAGCTGCGGCCACAAAAACTTCTACCTGGACAAATCGCGCCAGTACCGAAGCGACTACTGCAGCTGTGAGGGATACCACCACCGACACCGCCAGAAAAGCAAGTTCTGCATCCACCACCCCGACTACGAATTGAACGTGCGCACCGAGCGCTATGGCGAGGATCGCCTGGACGTCCAGCTCGAGATAGCCATGCTGGCGCCGGTACCCGATCATCAACCCGAGGAAGCCCCGTTTTGACCCTGAAGCGCACCCCCATGAAGCCAGGCACGAAAGGCCTGCAGCGCAAGACCCCAATGGCACGCGGCACCAGCGTGCTGCAGCAGAAGAAACCCCTGGCGCGCGGCCAGGCCCAGCTGGCCCGCCAGGCCACCCCGATCCGATCCCGAAGCAAGACCAACGCGAACCCCCGCCCAGCGACCGGAGAGGCCGCGCTATGCCGCGGACGCAGCTGCTATCTGGCCATACCAGGCCTGTGCCGCAACGACGTCGCCACGGTCGTGCCAGCGCACTCCAACCAGGCCCAGCACGGCAAGGGCCGCGGCATCAAGGCGCACGACGTCTACACGGTCCCGGCTTGTTTCCTCTGCCATGCCGAGCTGGACCAGGGCAACCGCTTCACCCGGCTCGAGAAGTTCGCCTTGTGGGACCAGGCATTCGAGCGATGGCGCCACGATCGCGCTGTCCTGATGGGTATGAACAAAATCTTCTGAAAAAAGTTTCACGCACGGCATTGCTTTTTCCGTTGATACGCCTCAATATGCTGAACGTTATTTATTAGAAACGATACCGGAGAGTTACATGACGAATCCAACCCCTACCCCAGCCAAAGCGCCCTACACGGCGCCGGCGCATTTCGTCGCCTGGCTCGATGCAGAGAAGGGCCGCGGCGCCTACTTCGAGAAGATCGACCGCGGCCTGTTCGCCCCTCTCATCACCAAGCTGAAAACGGGCTGGCTGCCGATCACCTTCGAGCTGGCCGTCCGCCTCGAGCGCGCGCAGAAGCCGAGCGACCAGCCGCTGCGCGCCCTGGACCTGATGACGTTCCTCGAGCACCGCGACCTGTACCTGTACGTCACTGGCCAACAGCCAGCGCCGGCGCCACTCGAACCCCGTCCGCGCGCCACCAGGAAGGCCGATCGTTCGACCCGCCAGCCGCGCACGGTGGCCGGAGCGTAGACATGACGATGGACCGGATGCCGTGGTTCAAATGGTGGGACGGCACCGCTGCAGACATGAAGTTTCGGATGGTGGCAGAGGAATGTGCGCTGCCAGTTGCTTCTGTTGTTGGTGCATGGGCCTACCTGCTCGAGTACGCATCACACTCCGTCGACCGTGGCTCTATCGTGGGCATCGACTACGAGGAAATGTCGTACACGCTGCAGATTCCCGACTGTGAAACGCTATGTAACGCTATGAAACGGAGAAAGCTGTTACACGAAACGGGAGACGTAACGAAGTGGGAGGAACGGCAAGGAAAGCGCGAAAAATCCGAGCCAGCAGGCGCCAGCACCAAGCGCGTGCAGCAGTTCCGAGAGAAGCAACGACTAGCTCAACAGGCCCAAGAAAACAAAGACTTAGGCGGCGAACAAGGCGGTAACGACGACGACAAAGACACCGGAAACGGTGAAACGGATGAAACGGACGGAAACGGCACGAAACGCCCTAAGAAGAAGAGGGAGAGTAAGAGTAAGACTAAAACCTTAACCCCTTCGTCATCTGGCGATGACGGCGTGGAGCCATTCGAGAAATTTTGGGAAGCCTACCCATGGAATGCCGGCAAGCAGGACGCACAGCGGGCCTGGATCACGGTCGAGAAGAATTGGGCCAAGCTGAACAAGCACGACCCTGATGCGCCGATGCTCGACACCCTGCTGGCCGCCATTGCAGCGCAAAAGGAGGGGAACGACTGGATGCGTGAGAACGGCCAGTACATTCCGCGTGCTGCCACCTGGCTGAACGGAGGCCGCTGGAAAGACGAGGTGCGGCCGTATGTGGAGCCGAAAGCGAAGAACAACCGCGGCGCCTGGTGGGCGACCAAGGAAAGCATGGAGGCCTTCGGCATGACGCTGACGCCGCCGTTGAAGCCGACCCCAGGCGAATACCCGCGCGACTTCGTGGCGCGCATCCAGGCCCACCTGGACAAGCTGGACCGCGGAGAAGACCCGGCAGCAGGTGCGGTACCAACGCCGTACACACCACCAATGCCGTCCGGTGGTGAGGAAGATTTGACGAATGAGCAACGCCAGGCCCGCCTGGCCGAGCTCCGCCAGCAAACCGGCATCAACAGGAAGCCGGCCGAAGTAGTAGACGAGTAACTTTTTTCAACCCGAAGGAGAGAAGCACCATGGAAACCGTAAGCACCAATCCCGCCAGCGACCTGCCGGCAAGCCTGGCCCAGCGCATCCTGGCCGCCGACGCACTGGTCCTCATCACCGTTACCGATGACGGGCGCCTGGAAACCGTCGGCGTGCCGAAGAACGCGCCCTTCCAGCCCGGCCTGGACGCCGCGCACGCCATGCTGCAGGCGATCGCCGACGAACAGCCGAACCTGATCGCCCGCGTATCCGGAAGCCTGACCGACGCCGACCGCTACCGCGCGCTGCGCACCTTTGCCGTCATGGCCCAAGCCGACCCGGTGCGCTTCGAGGTCGTCAACGGCATGCTGCAGGAGTTCGAGGAAGGCGGCGGCCTGCCGGCGGAAGACAAGCGCACCGAAGCCGACCAGGATCGCATGGCCGACTTCCTGGCGCATGCCTTGCTCGAGACGGCGCCGGCGATGACCGCCCCGACCACGGAGCCAGACGCCCCGGCAATCGTGCTGGCACCATAAGTAAATACTAACAAGAGGAAATAGACCATGGATTTGAACCCATCCAAAACCGCGGAAACGACGGCGCCGCGCGTCTCCGAAGAACGCATCAACGCCCTGGTGGCCAGCCTGAAATTTGAGACGGCGCATATCCCGAACACGAATACCACGATCGCCACCGCCACCCTGCCAAACGGGTTCAACGTGGCGCTGGGCATGTCGGCATGCGTCAGCGCGCTGCTGTTCGATGCCGAGAAGGGCCGCAAGTACGCCATCAAGAACGCCGTCGGCCTGGCCCGCCAAAAGCTGTGGGAATTCGAGGGCTACGTGCTGGCGCGCCAGCTCGAGGCGCTGGGCAGCACGAACCAGGTGATTCATCCGTCCTACAGCCAGGTGCACCCATCCAGCGCGCTGCCGTCGAAGCCTGTCGGCCTGGACTACCACCGCGCACAGCTCGACGCGCTGGGCAAGCACCAGGCTGGCCAGCCGAACGCCGACTATCCGCCGCACCAGCAGCGCGTGCTCGAGGAACACCAGGAACTGAAGGCTCGCATCGAGAAGTTGCGCGCTTTCCAGTCGACGCCAGCGCATGAAGGCCTGGACTGCCTGGAAAAGAATCGTCTGTATCGCCAGCTGACGGCGATGCAGACCTACGCCAATATTCTCGCCGAGCGCATCGCCGCCTTCGGGAGCCCGGCATGAACTTCATCGGTACCAAGATCGTCGCGGCCCAGCCGATGACGCGCCTGGCCTACAACGAATACCGCGGTTGGGCGCTGCCAGCCAACGAGAACGGCGCCGACGACGGCTACCTGGTCGAGTACCTGGACGGTACCGAGCCGAACATGCCAGACCGGGCCGGCTACGTCAGTTGGAGCCCGAAAGCCGCGTTTGACGCCGCCTACCGCCCCTGCAGCGCCATGACGTTCGGCCTGGCCCTGGAAGCACTCAAGCAGGGCAAGGCGATCGCCAGGGCTGGCTGGAACGGCGCCGGCATGTTCGTCTACCTGGTCCCGTCGAATGCGTACCCGGTAACGACGCGCGTGGCCGCCGATCACTTCGGGCGCGGCGTGCTGGTCCCGTACAACGCCTACCTGGCGCTGAAAGGCGCCGACGACACCGTAAGCACTTGGGCGCCAAGCTGCAGCGACGCCCTGGCAGAAGACTGGTTCATCGTCCAGTAGTGCCATACGCCCGGTTTTCCGGGCGTTTCCCACTTCCTACCGAGATAGACATGAAAAAAATAACCCCCATCCTGGTCGATTGGGTATCGACCGTCGGAGCGATTGGCGCCCTGTATGCTCTGGATTCCTCGAGCTGGACCTACCTGGTGCTGATTGCCTTCGGCATGGCGCAGAAGTATTGCGGTATTCGAGACGGGCGCCGCGACGCGCTGCGCAGCGCCGTCATGGCTGTCATTACGAGGGCAAAACCATGATTGATGAACAAGAAGCGGAAAACCGCGCGCAAGCACTGGTCAAGCAGCTGGTGAACGATGCCGGCTGCACGAACATGCGCGATGTCGCCAACGTGCTGACGATGCTGCTGGGCGTGACCGGCTTGAGCATCGTGCAGGCCACCAGCCATAACGATGCCATCCGGCGCATGTCGAGCGCAACGGCATACGTCACCAACAACCCGAACGGCCGCCATGCCAGGCCGCCAGAAGCGCGCATCCACTGACCGCATGAGCAACGCAATACGCTGGACCCAGGAAGAACTGGACGCCTACCACGGCCGCCGGCGGCCAGCACGGCCGGCGCCGGCGGCGCCCGAGAAGGCCGAGCCGCCACGCGAGAAGTACCGGCGCCAGAAGACCGAGCAGGACGGCATCAAGTTCGACAGCAAGAAGGAAGCCCGGCGCTGGGCGCAGCTCGAGCAGCTGCAGGCCGGCGGCGTCATCACCGAATTGCGGCGCCAGGTTCCGTTTGTGCTGGCGCCGGCCGTGCGCCTGGCCGGCGAAGCGCGCATGAAACCCGCGCTCCGATACTTCGCTGACGCCACGTACATGCAGGGCGGCGTGCTGGTGGTGGAGGACACGAAAAGCGAGGCAACGCGCAAGCTCGAGGCGTTCCGGATCAAGAAGCACCTGATGAAAACCGTTCTAGGAATTGATATCAAGGAAATATGAAAAATCTCATCATCAAGAAAACCCGCGCCGTAGGGCTGTCGACGTCCACCGCAATCACCCTGGCCATGCTGCAGCAGTTGAACCGCGATCTGACAGCCGCCACCTGGCCAGACCCGCGCGTGCGCCGCTGGATGCCAGACAATCGCCCTCGCCCGGCGTCGGCCGTGTGGGACATCGCCCCGATGCTGTACGCTGCGCGCCGCATCCCGGACCAGCCGATGACGCGCGGCGACGCGCTCGAGGTCGAAGCCTATTCGGAGTTCGCCTACCTGAACATGGTGCAGGGCCAGGGTAGTGATGAATCCTGGAACATGCTGGCCGTGGCGATGAACGTGGCGATGGTGCTGGCCGAAATGGGCCTCGGCGAAGACCACACCGAGGAAATCCGGACGGCGCTGGACGGACTATTCGCGGCCAAGGTGCGCGGCGAGCGTACCGGCCGCTGGGGATTCGACGGCCCGGCGATTGTGTCCGTGCGGCGAGGCCTGGACGTCCACATTGCGCAGCTCGAGGTGGCCACGCGCCGCGAAATCGACCAGGCGCGCGCAACGGTACAACAGCGCGTCAAGGAAGGCCTGACATACGAGGTGGCGCCGGCATAAAAACGTGCGAACAGGAAACGAAAGCGGTATCCTGACGGAAATAAAAAAAGGCCGCGTAAAGCGGCCAACCCCATTTCCTGTGCAAGCACGAAGAATAGCAGAGAGAGCCAATGTTTTTATTTCGGAATCACGACGACGCATTAACGTTTGCGATGCGTTTCACCAGTCAGCAGTACCCGCAATCCGACTTGGCCAAGCTGATGCGCACACCAGGCATCGGCGGCGGCAAGGGAATGATCGGCCTGGATGGCGCCGCGCAGGCCGGCATCATCAAGAACCGCATCGAGAGGCTGGGCGAATTGGAGCGCGCTGCGATTATCGCCAGGTATTCGGCAAGGGTCGACACCTGCCCATGCTGCGGAAACGACAAGGCACTTGACGAATACAAGAATGCAATCCTGAATCTCGCCAATTGGGCGTGCGCTTTCATTGGCAACGCCGAGTCAGTGCAACGCATTCGGTACGCGATCGTCCAGGAGTATTTCGAGCGCGGCAACATGCTGGGCAAGGAAGCCGAAAAGCTGAACGTCCCGAAGCGCACCGCCTACGACCAAAAGAAAAAAATCTGGCCACACCTGGCCGACCTGGACAAGCGCGCGCGCACACTCATCGGCGAGCAGCTGGGCGACCTGTGCGGGGAAGACTGATGCACACCATCCTGAAACAGTATTTCGGCCCGAGCCAGGACAAACTGGAAGCGAACCGGCAGCGCGCACGCGCCGACGACCTGCAGGCCGCACTGGATGCGGCGCTGGCCAGGGAAAAGCGCCTGCAGGCGACGCTCGAGCAGCACCGCAACCTGGACCGCTACGGCCCGATGCCTGGCACGGTCGAGCTGCAGCTGCGCACCATTGGCGCCAACGGCGCGCCACTCACGGCCCGGTACCAGCTGCACCGCATGCAGCTGTGCAGCACGAAGATGGAAGTCGGCGCCATCCTGGCCAAGCGCTGCAGCGAGCTGTACCAAGCGATCGCGGAAGAAGAACAAAAGTTCGGAAAGTAGTTGCTGTGTAGTTCCCTTTCGTCTACACTCTCTCATGTTGCAGATTAATAACGAGAGAGGGTTCCCATGCTTCGCAAATTCAACGAGTTCCTGGACGCAAATCCGTGGGCGTGCTTCGTCGGCATCGCCCTGTGCCTGGTCATCGTCGGCGCCATCGAGCGCGCCAGCTTTCCAGTCTGAGGCGGCCATGAAGACCATCAACTATCCCCTGCCGATCCTGAGCGCCATGCAGCACGCCTGCAACTTGGTCGACGTCGACGTCGAGCAAACCGGGACCGTCAGCGTGGCGGCCGTCGAGGCCGTGCGCGAAGCGCTGGCGCTGGCCAAGCAACATGATGCGCAGGTGGTGCAATGACCATCTTCCTTATCATCGTCGCCGTGGTGATGGTGGCCACGGCCATCTACCTCGAGAACAAGCGCGAAGCGAAGGCCGAGCGCGAAATGATCCGCGTGCTGGACGAAGCCCACGCATCGCAGGAGCAGCTGCGCATCCAGCTGGCCCGCGGCATCCTGAACGACCACATCGCCAAGCGCGCCAGCGAGCGCGCTGGTTTCCCTGGCGCCTGACCATACCGGAGAAACCGCACATGGAAGAAGCACTTGTCAACTTCAAAAGGCGTATTGCCAACGGTGGGCATCTGCCCGCCGTGGCCGATACCGTGGCCTGGCTGTTCAACGTGGACCGCGATGCCCTGGTCAAAGCCTACCGCGCCAACGAATAACAACCCCGCGCCCGCTACGGTGGGCGCACAACCCCCGAAAGAGAGAGAGCATGTCTGCAACAAATAACCCGCTGGCGATTGCCGCCATGGAGCGCGCCGGCGAAATGCCGGACCTGGCCAACGTGGCCCGCACGCACCTGGTGCGCGAAGGCGTGCCGCAACGCCGCAAACTGGACTACCTGCCGCCTGGCCCGCTTGAGTGGGAAGACGAGCACGCGCCCGTCCTGTCCGAATCGCGCCTGCAGGCGATCGTGACCGGCCTGCCGGAAGGCCCGGACCTGGCGATCCGCCTGGCGCACGCCGTCGAAAAGGAAGTGGCCAGCGTGCTGCGCCCGCAGCTGGTGGAGTCCATGGAAGTCGTGCGCGCCCTGGCCGCGATCGTGGACGAAATCAACTTCCACCCGAAGCGCACGCCGTTCGACCCGATCGGTATGCCGGCCCGGCCGGAACACCCGCTGCACCATACCCGCCCTATCGCGCAGGCCGCGCAACGCCTGTGCGCGCGCCGCGGCTACCTGGCCGACGGCACGCTGCCCACCGCGTCGACGCTGCCGCGCCAGCTGAACCCCGAGGCCGCGCTGCTGGCACGCGAGCGCGGCGACAAGGACTATGCCGACGTCTACCGCTGGCTGTGGTCCGAGGCGCACCGCCACGGCTACGCGCGCGTGATTGATGCCATCCTGGCCGCACCGAAAGGACCGAGCCATGGATAAGGCGCCCGTCCCTACTCTGTCGAACATCCTGGCCGGCACGCCGACCAATGAACCTGGCGTGGTCTACTTCTACCGCGCGGGCGGCCTGAACAACGTCTACCTCGAGATTACCAACCGCGAGACGCTGGACGCCGTGCGCGAGGGCCAAGGCCTGCAGCTGCGCAAGTTCTACACGTTCAGCGCCGACCACCTGGCGCAGCTGGCCAACCGGCCCGTTACCACCGTGCTGACGGCCGCGGCCAAGCTGGCCGAGCTCGAGCAGCGCACGGCCGACGTCGCCGGGAATCTGCTGGCGCTGCGCGATCAGATCGGCCAGACCATTGCAGACTATGCTGCCGAACACATGAACCCCGGCGGCCAGGTCGGAATCGACTGGTGCAGCGCGAATGACATCGACCCGCTGGCAGACCGAATTATTGCCCTGTTACCTGGCGCTGCTGTATCTGCCGCCACCAAGCCGACCGCCGACCTGAGCATCGAGGGCGTGGATTTTCACAATCTGCTGCGTGCATGCGTGATTCACAGCGAAGACTATCCGACGCGATCCGCGCGGTTAATCGACTACATCAAGCAGTGGGGCGCATCCCTTCTCGCCACCAAGCCAGCAGCAGCGCTGGCAGATCGAATTCTGGCGAGTGTGACGAAGGAAATGCGCGCCGCAGGCTTGGCCGAGGCGAACCGGCGCGATTGTGATGCCGACAGCAGCGACGTGGAAATGATTTTCAACGCCATGCTCGGCGCTGCCCCTGCCGCCTCCACTATTGGAGCGGCACAGACTGCCGACCAGGCTGACACACAGCGGCTGAATTTCTTGGGAGGCCCCGCTGTTGTGAGTATGCACCAGTACGAGCCAAGCGATGGGGAGGCGTATATCGCCATTGATCTTGACTTTTCCGGGTCGCCAACGGTACGCGGATCGACCGTGCGCGAAGCCATTGATGCAGCCATGTCCAAGGTTGCAACCCAAACCACAGAAGGAGCGAAGTAATGTCCACCCTCACGAACGACCAGATCACCGCAGGCGCAGCCGATTACACGGTGGACGATAGCGAACTGGCCCGCAAGATCATGGTCTTCCTCGGCCAGCGCACATCGGGGAGCATGGAGCCAGGCGCTGACCCGCTGCGTGACCGCCTTGCCGAGCGCATTGCACTGTGGAGGCCAGCCCCATCCCCGCAGGTAGCGGAGAAGGTGAAGGATGCCGAACTGATCGAGCTGGCGAAGCTGGCCGGCTACACTTTCGCGCGCACGACCACGGCCGGCGTCGAGCTGCTGGCGGGGAACGTCGAGGCACACGAACGCTTGATGAGCTTCGGGGCGCTCGCTATCGCCGCATCCCGCCGTGCTGCTGGGGGCGAGGCAAGCGCGGCGCTGCGCGAGGCGGCCAGTGACTACGCGAACGGCACCGATTGGGTTCAGCGGTCCACCGTCGTGGCGTGGCTTCGCGCTCGCGCTGGTTTCGCCACTCCTGCACCTGCCAGCGCAGGGCAAGCCGGCTCGGTGCTGCCAGAAAAAGCGATAAAGGAAGTGCTGCGCCGCGCTGGCGATGTCCTGGAGGGGCTGGAGGATATGCGCCTGCCGGGAGCCATGCCTGTGCGCGCCAGCAAGCTCAAAGCCGCAGTTGATGATCTTGCCGCCGAAATGGTTCTCGTCGCTCTCGCCGCCCAGCCTGCCGAGGTCAGCGCAGGGCAAGCCGGTCAGGTGGCGAAGGAACCCATGGACTTCGACAGCTTCTTCGAGGTTGTGCGTGCAAGCGAGCGCGCAGCGGCACCGGCAGACCCTGGCCCCGGCCGCAAGCTGATCCGCGACTTCGATGACATCGCCCAACGGTTCTTCAAGAACCTGGTACGCGCCGAGCGCATCAAGGTGCTGCAGGCGTTCCTCGGCTGGGACGACAAGACCATGGACCAGGTGCGCACTCACAGCGACGAGCGCCGCTGTCTCAAGCATGTGCTGTCTGAATGGACGCCGCCCGTCCCGCTGGCCGAAGTGTGCCGCAACCAGCTGCTGCAGCAAGGCGCGCCGGCGATCCCGAAATCCTGCCCGCGCTGTGGCCTGGCCAAGAACTGCCCGGCCGGCTTCGCTGGGTTTGGGAGCCAGGCATGAAGAAGGCCGGACAGCCGGCCTCGCTGTCTGCAGCGGCCAGGCGGATTATCCAGCGCCGCACGCAAATGCTGGTGCACTCGTACCTGTACTACGCCCTGGACAGTCCGATCGTGCAAGACCACAAGTTCGACCAGTGGGCGCGCGAGCTGGCGCTGCTGCAGCAGAACCACCCGCAGCCGATCGGGTTCCACGACCAGGACTTCGCCGATTGGGACGGCTCGACCGGCCATCACCTGCCGCAATACGAATGGGCGGTCGACCGTGGCCAGCACCTGCTGCGCCTGCACGACAACCCGCAGCTGCGCGCCGGCCCGGCCCAGCGGTCGACGCCAGCGGCGCCAGCTGCAGGACAGATGCACCTTTTCTAACCACACAAGAGAGAGAGCATGACACTTCCCTACTCCAACGCCAGCAGCGGCGCCGCCGCGCTCGAGGAAGCGCAGCGCATCCTGGATTCTTTCGGCTGCGATCGCTTCGGCGTGATGACCGACAACCGCGCCGGCGAATTGATCGTCCAGTTCACGCATCGCGGCCGGGACGTCACGCTGCGCGCCAGCTTCAAGGGCTACGCCGCCGCCTGGCTGAAAGAGAATCCTTACTCGAGCCGCCGGAAGACCACCGAGGCGCAGTACAAGGCCAAGGCGCTCGACCAGGCCAAGATTAGCGTGAACTCCATCCTGCGCGACTGGATCAAGGCGCAGATTACGGCGATCGAGGTGGGCATGCTGTCGTTCGAGGCTGCATTCCTCGGCCAGATCGTACTGCCGAACGGACAAAGCGTACTCGAGGCCTCGGCGGCGGCCGGCTATATCCGCATCGAGGGAGGCGCCAAGTGAGAACGACCCTAGCAATCGTGATAGGTTTCACGCTTGGCCTGCTGGCGCTGGACCACGACATGAACCCGTCAATGCAGGCGCTGACGTCGATCGTGCTGGGTGGCGCCTCGCTGGCGCTGCTGCTGGCCACCCGATCGGAGGCGCGCGAAGGCACAGCGCCGGCCGGCTGGAAGATCACCAAGGCATCTGGCGGCAATGTCGTCATCACCTGCCCGCAGGGTATTGCCTATATGGCCAGTACCGAGGAACGCACGCCGGCAGGCCGCCAGCTGTACCGCCTGGCCAACGCCATGCGCGAAAACGAGGGATTGATTGACGCCGAACAGGAGTGACAAAACATTCTCTGTCGAAATTTAGTTGACGCCGCACAATCTTGTGCGGCAGAATCCAAACCTTGATACCCTCTATCATTGTCACTAAGGAAAAAAGCCTGCCGAAAGCGGGCTTTTTTTTCGCCTGTCGATAAGGTCATCCCCCTCTCTCTCTCGTCTCCGACGGGTTCCCGGCCGCCTGGCGCGCCGGGCTTTTATTACTGCGCGACGCGGGCCGGCGGTCACTCCCGCAGGACAAAAAAGGGCCGCACGATCGCCGGATGCGCAGCCTGCAGCGGGTTCATTCCTAGCCACGCCAGCAGGGCAGGCCGGCGGCAACCACCACTTCATCACCACCACCAGGAGCAACCCCATGTTTCGCAAACGCCATTCCATGATCTTCGCCGCTGCAGCTGCCTTGATGTCCGCCGGCGGCAGCGCCATCAGCATCGCGGCCGAAGCGCCCGAGTTCCCCGACGACGGCAAATTCCGCATCAAGCACAGCGCCACCGAACAGGTGCTCGAGTTCGACACCGAAGACCAGGCCGCCAACTTCGCCCGCAACGCTACCGACGCAGCCGACTGGCGCCCTGTGCGCAACGGCGTGCCGGCGTACATGAATCTCCCTGCGCCGACCGAGCCCGAAGCGGCCGAGACTGCAACCGACGCGGCCGCAGCGGCCGAGGCTGCAGCACCAGCACCCGACGCCGATCCGCAGGCCACCGCGCCCGCCGGCGACAAGTAACCCCACCACCAGGACGTAGACCATGATCGACCCGACCCAACAGGCCGCCCCAGCTGGCCAGCCACCTGCAGCTCAGGGTAACGTCATTTGCATTGCTGCCGCCCCGGACGGTTCCTTCATGGTCTACCCGGAAGGCGGCGAAGCCAGCAATGCCGCCCCGATGGACCTGGACGCCGCGCTCGACTACGCGGCCGAGCTGCTGGAAGGTTCCGCCGGCGCACCTGGTGCTGGCCAGCCCGACCAGGCCAAGCAGGAAAACGCCGACGCCGACGCGCTGTTCGGCCAGGCCTTCGACAAAGCACGCGGGAGAATGTAATGCAGGCAATCCTCACACGCGGCAAGGAATTCACCTACACGAACCTGGAAGAACTCGAGGCCATCGTGAAGGACATCGCGCGCTGTAGCTCTATCAACGAGGGCATGGTCGTTCGCATTGAACTGCTCGGGCGCAAAGCTGCCGACGACCCGCTGGGCCAAGAAGGCAAAGTTTCCGTCAACTGGAAGGCCTGACCATGATTCGCACCCCATCCCTGGGCGAGACGATCCTGCTGGCCGACATGGCCGGCGATCGCCCTGCCATCGTCACGAAGGTGTTCAGCAACAACTCTGTCGAGCTGTGCGCCTTCACCCCGCTGCCTAAGCACATCAAGGTGGCGACCATCCATAACAGCCGGGCCGAGGCGATCAACGCCACCCAGCGCGACACGCGCTACCACTGTTACTGGAAAGAAAGGAAGTAACCATGGCGAAAGGCGACGCGAAGAAGCAGCCAGCCGCCGCCAAGCCTAAGCGGGCTCCCGTCGATTGGGACCGCATCGAACCAGGTTGGCGCGCCGGCATCAAGAGCGTGCTGCAGCTGGCTGCAGATTACCAATCAGTAACGGGCAACAGCGTCTCGCACACGGCGATCAACAAGCATTTCCGGGAAAAGGACATTCCGCGTGACTTGGCCGCGAAGGTTCAGGCCAAGGCGGAATCGCTGGTTTCAGCCGACGCAGTTTCAACGCAAGTTTCAACAGAACCCGGCGCTGAAACTTCGACGCTGAAACCAAGCGACGCGGCGATCATCGAGGCCAATGCCGGGCTGGTGGCCTCTGTGATGCTGTCCCAGCGCAAAGACATCGGGCGCAACCGACGCCTGGCCATGACGCTGCTGAACGAGCTCGAGGGCCAGACGATGAACCTCGACGCGCTGCAGCAACTCGGCATGCTCATGTACGCCCCGGACGACAAGGGCCGGGACAAGCTCAACGACACGTACATGAAGATCATTTCCAGCGCCGGGCGCATCGACAGCATGAAGAAGCTGGCCGACACCCTCAAGGTGCTGGTGGGCCTCGAGCGCGAAGCCTACGGCATTACCAACGAGAAAGAAGGCGGCGACTCTTACGAGGACGACCTGAAAGACATATGACCCCAGCAGAGCGAGCAGAACGGAATCGCAAGATTGACGTCCTTAAGGCGGACTTCCCACTCTACTCGTCGCGCTGCCTCAAGGTGCTGACCAAAAAAGGCACGATCCAGTCGTTCACGCTCAACCGCGCGCAGCTGTACGTGCACGAAAAGGTAGAGGAACAGCTGGCCAAGACCGGCAAGGTTCGCGTGCTGGTGCTGAAAGGCCGGCAGCAAGGCATCAGCACCTACGTGGAGGGCCGGTTCATGTGGCGGACGTCGCTGAACAAGGGCAAGCGCGCCTTCATCCTGACGCACCTGGCGGACTCGACCGACGGCCTGTTCAACATGACGAAGCTGTTTCACGAACAGCTGCCGAGGATTTGCAAGCCCGTCGCCGGCAAGGCCAACGCGAAGGAACTGTTCTTCTCGAAGCTGAAAAGTCGCTATGGCGTGGCCACCGCCGGCAATGCCGAGGTCGGTCGCGGCGGCACGATTCAGTATTTCCACGGCTCGGAAGTCGGCTTCTGGCCGAACCCGGACAAGATTTGGCCCGGTCTCGGGCAGGCGATTACCGATATGGACGACAGCGAAGTATTCCTCGAGTCGACGGCGAACGGCGTGGGCGGCGACTTCCACACCCGCTGGCGCATGGCCGAGCGTGGCCAGTCTGATTACCTGGCCATCTTCGTGCCGTGGTTCTGGCAGGAGGAATACACCAAGACGCCGCCGCGCGACTTTCAGCGCACGGTGGAGGAAGACGAGCTGGCGCACCTGCACGGCCTGAACGACGGCCAGCTATATTTCCGGCGCCGGAAGATTGACGACGACTTCAAGGGCGACGCCAGCCGCTTCGAGCAGGAATACCCGAACACCTCGAGCGAGGCATTCGTCAGCGCCAAGCGCGATTCCCTGATCCCGGTACCGCACATCGTCGCAGCCCGCAAGGAACGCACGCTGCTGCCGTCGGTATCGGCGCCGCTGCTGATCGGCTGCGACCCGGCGCGCTACGGCGACGACCGCACGGCGATCATCTGGCGTCGTGGCCGCGTGGTGACGAAGATTCGCACGCTGGCCAAGAAGAACACGATGCAGGTGGCCGGCATCCTGGCCAAGATCATCGACACCGACAAGCCGACGAAGCTGTTCATCGACATCGTGGGCCTGGGCGTGGGCGTGTACGACCGCCTCGAGGAACTTGGCTACGGCGATGTCGTGGTGGCTGTCCAGGGCAGCGAGAGCGCCGACGAGGACGACCTGTACTACAACAAGCGCGCGGAAATGTGGTGTCGCATGCGTGACTGGTTTGCCGCCAAGCCGGTGCGCGTGCCAGACGACGACGACCTGCAGGCCGACATCGTGGAGCCCGGCTACACCTACGACAGCAAGAGCCGCATCCTCATCGAGTCGAAAGAGAAGATCAAGAAGCGCGGCGGCCTGTCTCCGGACGTCGCTGACGCGCTTTCCCTGACGTTTGCCGAGAACGTCCAGCCTGTGAGCCGCGACCCGGCGCCAGTAGTCACCACCCACCGCCCGCACGATGCCGGCGTGGGCTATTAAGGAAACAACCGTATGGACAAACAGAAGGCACGGCGCCGCCAGGCGCTGCGCGCTGCTGCCGACCAGGCCAAGCGCGAACAGGAAGCGCCCGGCGCCCTGGACCAGCTGGACACGGAAGACCCGTTCGAGGACGAGGAAGCCGCCGCGCAGCGCCTGCAGGAAGCCGAACACAAGCAGGCCAAGCTGGACGCCTTAGCCGCGGCGCTGGCCAAGAAGCGCCAGTCTGCAGTCGAAGGCCGGGCCGGCTCGGGCATCGAGGACATTTGGCGCGAGGATGAAGAATTCTATGAAGGCATTGACGACGCCAACCGCCACGAGAACGTGCACACGGTCAAGCCGCGCGACTTGAACGGCCGGGGCGGCGCTTCGATCAAGGAAGAGGCCACCGTTGGCACTGGCTCGACCATCTTCGCCAACATCACGCGCCCCTACGTCGACTTCTCGGCCGGCCGGGCGGCGGACATGCTGCTGCCGACGGATGACCGCAATTGGGACATCAGCTCCACCATCGTGCCTGACATCATCGGCGCGTTCACCGACGACCGCCCGCTGCAGCTGCAGAACGCCGCACCAGGTGCGCCGACGACGATCGGCCAGGCCGCGCGCATGATGGCGCAGGAAGCCGGAGCCAAGGTCGACAAGGCGCGCAAGCGCATCGAGGACTGGCACAGCGAGGCGCAGTACCACGCCGAGCAGCGCAAGATCATCCAGGACGCTGCCCGCGTGGGCGTGTCGATCCTGAAAGGCCCGACGCCGCGCAAGTCCGTGTCTCGCGCCGTGGTAAAGGACGAGGCCGGCAACCTGACGATGAAGCTGCAGAACAAGCTGGCGCCCGTCTCCAAGGCCATCGACCACTGGAATTTCTTCCCGGACGCATCCTGTGGCGACGACATTCACAACGGGAACTTCGTGTGGGAGCGCGACCGCATCACGGCGCGCCAGCTGCGCGACCTGCTGGGTACCGTCGACACCGAGGGCAACCCGATGTACCTCGAGGACACCATCAAGCTGTGCCTGGCCGAAGGTGCACAGCGCAAGTTCGACAGTTCGCACCACTACCAGGCGCCAGACGCCGAGCAGTTTGAAATCTGGTACTACCACGGCGTGGCCAGCGCCGAAGACTTGGCGGCGGCCGGCGTGACGGTCGAAGAAGGTTCGGTTGTTCCCGTCGTCATCACGATGGTCAACGATCGCGTCATCAAGGCGGCACGCTCGACCCTGGACGCCGGCGGATTCCCCTACGACGTCATGGTCTGGCAGGCGCGCAAAGACCATTGGGCCGGCATCGGCGTGGCGCGCCAGGTGCGCACCGCGCAGCGCATCCTGAACGGCGCCTGGCGCAACATGATGGACAACGCCGGCCTGGCTGCAGGCCCGCAAATCATCATCATGGACGGCATCGTCAAGCCGCTGGGCAAGGACGACGACTACAACCTGCGCCCGCGCAAGATGTGGAAGCTGATCGCCGACGCCAAGGTTGATGACGTCAGCAAGGCCATGGCCAGCGTCGTCATCCCGATGATGACCGCCGAGCTTATGTCGATCGTGCAGGCGGCGCTCAAGATGGCCGAAGACGTCACCGGCCTGCCGATGCTGCTGCAGGGCCAGCAAGGCCAGGCCACGGACACCGTGGGCGGCATGACGATCCTGACGAACAACAGCAACACGCCGCTGCGCGCGATCGCCAAGCAGTACGACGACCGCATCACCACGCCGCACCTGACCCGCTATTACGAGTGGCTGCTGCTGTACGGCGCCGACGACGAGAAGGGTGAATTCAAGATCGTGGCGCGCGGCTCTGGCGCCCTGTTCGAGCGCGACGCACAGAACCAGGCAATCCTGGCCATGGCGCCGCTGATCCACGACCCGGCTTTCAAGCTGGACCCGGCCAAGTGGATCGTGGAAGCACTCAAGGCCCAGCGCCTGGACCCGGCCCGGTTCCAGTACACGCCCGAGGAATGGGCAAAGCTGCTGGAAGCGCAGAAGAACGCGCCGCCACCGGCCGACCCACGCATCGAGGCGGCCAACATCGCCGCGAAGGCGGCCATGGAGCGCGAGCAGCTGAAGGCGCAGACGGCCGAGAAGAAGATCGCCGCCGATACCGACCGCGAAGGCATCTTCCAGGAAGGCCAGCAGCGCGAGCTGGACATGCGCCTGCAGCTGGCGCAGCTGGAATACGCAAGCAAGCACCAGCTGACGCTCGAGCAGGTCAAGTCGCAGCTGGCGCAAACGGCCATGAAGCTGCAGGCGCAAGAACGCTTGTCGCTGGCCACCGCCGGCGGAAAGGGCGCCAGCCCACAAGTGAGCGCACCACCGACCGAGCCGGCCGGGCGTGCTGAGAAAGGCGAGGCATACCAGGCATGAGCGACGGAAACCCCCGCGACCTCAAGCTGACCGACGCCGAGCTGGTCAGCGGCATGTGGATGAAGATGCGCACGCACCTGCAGGCGCGCCTTGACCTGCTGCGCCGGCAAAACGACGGCAACCTTGACCCGACCGATACCGCCGATGTGCGCGGCCGGATCGCAGAAATTAAGCATTTGCTGGCCGCTGGCGATAGCCAGGACTAGCAACCAGTGACAGGGACCGACGGCCCTTGTCGTATTGACCGCCTCACGGCGGTTTTTTTGTTTGTGGAGAAATACCAATGTCACTTGAACAGGATGACCAGGACAACGACCAGGTAGAGCTGAACCAGGACGATGAGCAGGGCAATGCGGACTTCGAGGCCGCCTTCAACAGCGCGCGCAGCAATGCACACGCCGAGGGACCGACCGACAAGAACGACGCGAGCCAGGCGCTCGAACTGGACGACGCGAAGCCGAACGTTGACCCAGCAGCAGCCGCAGCCGCAGCGGAGGCAGACGCCGCCGCCCAAGCCGCAGCCGTTGCAGCTGCTGCAGCAGCCGAAGACGACGCGCCGGTATCGGTGTCGCGCAAGGACTTCAATCGCATCATGCAGGCCGCCGAGCAGGTAACGGCGCTGCAGGATGAATTGCGGACCACGCGGGACAAGACCGCCGGCCGCTTGGGCAACCTGCAGCAGATGGTCGAAGGCTTCAAGGCGCAAGCCTCGAAGGCCGGCCCGGGCTTCTCCGTCAAGCAGCTGACCAGGCTGCAGGCGGAATTCCCCGAGCTGGCGAACCTGTTGGTGCAAGACCTCGCTGACGCCACCGGCGCCGGCGCGGAACAACAGCCGGCGGGCGATCAGGTCGACCAGGATGCAGGAGCAAGTGGCGCAGCAGCGCCGGGCGCCGATGCTGGCCAGGATGACCCGTTCACCGACCCGCGCGTGCAGGAACGCCTGCAGCAGCAGGAAACCGTACAGCGCCAGCTGCACGCGACTGTGGTGGACAAGAACCACCCGGACTGGCGTGACATGGTGCGCACGCCCGAGTTCGCCCAATGGCGCCAAGGCCTGCCTGAGCAGGCGAAGCAGCTGCTGGCGACGTCGTGGGATTCGTCGGTACTGACCGACGCATTCGCCGACTTCAAGAAGCACCTGGCCGACCGCCAGGCCGCGGCAAGCGCAAGCAAGGAACGCGACAAGCGCCTGGCCGACGCGGTACCGCCCACCAGCGGACGCCCGACCGGGCAGCACGCAGTCGATGAAGACGCGGCATTCATGGCTGGCTTTAACAAAGTCAACGGCCGCACGTAACAATTTCCTCTCTTTCTATAAGGTAACAACATGCAGACTTACAACACCCCAGCCCGGATTAACAAGCTGAAAGGCGAAATCCTGGCGCACGCCACCGCTGTCGAAGTGCTGGGCATCACTGGCCAGCAGCGCCAGCAGCCGAAGAACGTCGGCAAGACCGTCGTTTTCCGCCGCTACCTGCCATATGGCTCGACCCAGCAGAACCCGAACCAGTGGACCGTGGACGCCTTCGCGCACATCACCACCGAAGGCGTCACGCCGGCGGCCGACACCCTGACCCCGCAGGACGTCGAACAGACCCTGAGCGAATACGCGGTGCTGTACGCGCTGACGAATCAGATGGTCGACCTGCACGAAGACGGCGACGACATCGTGGACGAGATGAAAAAGCAGACCGGCGAACGCCTCGGCCTGGTCCGCGAAATGGTCCGCTACGGCGCCGTCAAGGCCTGCACCAACAAGTTCTACGCCAACGGTACCAGCCGTTCGACCGTGGCCGGCAAAGTCACCCTGCCGCTGCTGCGCAAGATGACCCGCGCGCTGCGCGCCAACCACGCCAAGTTCATCACCGGCGTGCTGGCGCCGTCGGCGATGATCTCGACCAAGGCAATCGAACAGGCCTTCCTGGTGTTCGCGCACACCGATACCGAACAGGACATTCGTGACCTGCCGGGCTTCACCCCGACCGCGAACTACGGCCAGCGCAAACTGGCCCACGAAATGGAACTCGGCTCGGCCGAATCGTTCCGCTTCATCCTGTCGCCTGAGCTGCAGTCGATCCCTGGCGCCGGCGCACCTGTGGGCGCCACCGGCCTGAGCTCGATCGGCGGCGTCAACGTCGACGTCTACCCGCTGATCGTGTGCGGCCAGGACGCATGGGGCCAGGTTGCCCTGCGCGGCAAAGACTCCATCGACGTCACCTACATCCCGCCTGGCAAGAAGGACAAGAACGACCCACTCGGCCAGCGTGGTTACATCGGCGCCACCAACTACTTCACCGCCAACGTGCTGAACCACGGCTGGATGGCGGTCGCAGAAGTCGGCGTCAGCGCGCTGTAATCGGCCGCTGAACTGAACCCAGCGCCAGGCCGCAAGCCTGGTGCTGATCCAAACCCATTTCAAGAAAGCAATCAATCATGCAAGCATCCCGCATCTTCGGCCTGACCCTGTGCCTCGTTAAAGCCGGCCTCACTGGCCTGTCCGGCGCGGCTACCACCTTCGCCACCGGCTCGGCAATCGTCGCCTCCATCTTGGGCAAGGCAATCTCGCGCGCGGCCATCGCCGGCGGCGTCACTCCTACCCTGGACTTCGTGACCGGCAAGCCGATGGCCCTGGTGGCCAATCAGGGCATGGTGATCGTGTGGTGCGTCGACGCCGGCGGCAACGTGCGCCTGGTGGCCGGCTCGGTCGAAACGATGAGCAGCGGCGACTTCGTGACCAGCTACCCGCTGTTCCCGTTCATCCCGGACACGCTGACGCCCTTCGCGTACACGATCCACAAGGCCGCGGCGAACCTGGCCGGCACGTTCACCATCGGCGTGTCGAACTGGAACACGGCCGGCCTGACGCACACCGTCACCGACGTCATCAGCCTGCCATCGCGCCCGCAGCTGGCGTAACGCAACCCCAACCCAACCAGTAGCAGCACCAGGGGCGCCTTCGGGCGCCCTTTCCTTTTCTTGGAGATAAAACGATGTCCAACAACCGCAATGCAAACCGTTCCCGCACCCCTGTGGTCCCTAACGATTCCCTGACCGGCACGACCCTGGCAGAAGCCCACGAACTGGACGACTCGAACGACCGCGAAATTTCCCTCGGCTCGGAAATGACCCTGGAAGAACTGCGCGACTCGCTGAACAAGCCCGGCACTATCGACATCAGCTCCCCGGACTTCCGCAGCACGGTGGAAGAACTGGCCTTCATGGACGAGAAGGTGCTGGTCTTCATCTTCGATAGCAACGAAAAGAACGCTGAAAAAGTCATCAACGTGTTCAACGATGGCACGCCGCAGCGCTTCGTGCGCGGCGAATGGACGATCGCCAAGCGCAAGTATGTCGAAGTGCTGGCGCGCTCGAAGCCGTTCAGCGTGGCCACCCCGGAAATTGACGACGGCGACGGCGGCCGTACCACTTCGATCCGCACCACGGCCGGCCTGCTGTACCCGTTCGACATGCGCGACAAGAACCCAGCCGGCAAGGCCTGGCTGCAGCGCGTCCTGGCGGAAGCGTAACGCATGAACTTCCTCGACCTCTGCAAAGCGCTTGCGCGCGAGGCCGGCATTTCCGGCTCCATCCCCTCTGTCACCGACCAGGCCGGCGAGGCGCTGCGCGTGGTCAACTGGATCATTGAAGGCTACCGCGAAGTGCTGAACGCACACAGCGACTGGACCTTCCTGCGCGCCGACGTCGCTTTCCTGGCCAACGTCGGTAGCCGCAGCTATACCGCTGCAGCTGCAGGCGTGGCCGACTTCGGCGAATGGCGCTTCAATGGTACGTGGTCGTGCTTCGATGCGGCCGTTGGCGCGCGCGACGAACAGCCGCTGCGCTACATGGAATACGACCGCTTTCGCCGGGCCTGCCTGTTCGGCGCGCAAGGCGAGTTGACCGGCCGCCCACTGGCGATCGCCGAAGGGCCGGGCCAGACGCTGCTGCTGTGGCCGCTGCCAGACAAGCCGTACACCATCCACGGCGAGCAGTTGAGCCAGCCGGCCGACCTGGCCACCAACACGGACGTACCAGTGTTTGCCATGCGCTGGCATCGGATCGTGGTGCACCGCGCGCTGATGCTGTACGCCGCCTTCGAGGGCGACGCCGGCCTGTTCGCCTCGGCACAGACCAACTACGCCCGCATGCTCGAGCAGATGGAAAACGTCTACCTGCCCGAGTTCGGTACCTGTGGAGCTATGGCATGAGACAAATTCGCCTTCCCAGCACGGCCATCGAAACGCAGTACACCAAGTTCGGGGGCGGCGTCGACATGACAACGCCTGTCATGGCCATTGCGCCAGGCTGCGCCCTGTCGGCCGTGAACTACGAGCCCGGCCTGAACGGTGGCTATAAGCGCATCGACGGCTTCGAGCGCGCCGACGGCCGGCCGCAGCCATCGGCCGCCAGCTACACCTACCTGCAGACGGACGGCTACAGCGACCTGGCGCCCGGCCAGCTGGTGACGGGCTCGGTGTCCGGCGCCAGCGGCGTCGTGGTCTACCTGGACGCGCGCTACAAGGGCGTTTGCGTCTCGAAGGTGGCCGGCGAGTTCAACCAGGCGGACCAGCTGCGCGTCGCCGGCGTGGCCAAGGCCGCCCTGAACACGACGCCATCGCCTCGAGGATGCCGCGACGCCTACGGCGATTCGATGGCCCTGGCTGCAGCTGCAGACCTGTACCGGGCTGACATCGGCGCCGTGCCTGGCTCTGGCCCGGTGCGCGGCGTGTGGATGCACGCCGGCGTGCTGTACGCCTTCCGCGACAACGTGGCCAAGACCGCATGCGTCATGTGGAAGGCGACCGCCGTAGGCTGGGCACTTGTCGCCATGCCCGAGGAAATCGTCTTCGAGAATGGCGGCCTGAACCTGCTCGACGGCGCGACGCTCACGCAAGGCGCCGTGACCGCGACAATCCGCCGCGTAGTGCTGCAGACGGGCGCCCTGCAGGGCAACGTGAACGCCGGGCGCCTGGTGCTGGCCAACCGCGCCGGCGGCAACTTCGCTGCAGGCGCCGCCACCGTCGGCGGCCAGGCGATCACGCTCAAGGGTGGGCACTCGCAGATCGTGCTGCAGCCTGGCGGCCGGTATGAGTTCGTGTCGTCCAACTTCACCGGCTCCACCGCCACCAGGCGCATGTACGGCTGTGACGGCGTGAACCGCGCGTTCGAGTTCGACGGCGCCACGTTCGTGCCAATCAGCACCGGCATGGCCATCGACGCACCGAAGTTCATCACGGTGCACAAGAAAAAGCTGTTCCTGGCGTTCGGCGGCTCCGTCCAGTATTCCGGCGACGGCCTGCCCTACCAGTGGACTGTGCTGGTGGGCGCCAACGAAATCGGCATGGGCGACGACATCACCGGCATGGCCATCCAGGCCGGCGATACGCTGGCCATCTTCACCAGGAATTCCAGCTGGCAGCTGAACGGCAACACCAGCAACAGCTTTTCGCTGCTGCCTATCTCGGCCGAATCCGGCGCCATGCCGTACACGGTGCAGACCGTCGGCAAGACGCTGGCGCTGGATGACCGCGGCGTGGTGTCGACCGATCGCACGCAGGCCTACGGTAACTTCCTGCAGGCGACCATCAGCGCCGCCATCCAGCCGGCTGTCGAAATGATGCGCAAGCACGTTGCCGGCTCGACCGTCTACCGCAACCGCAACCAGTACCGGCTGTTCGGTACCGACGGCAGCATCCTCATGCTGGGCATGAGCGACGGCGGAACGCTCGGCTTCACCATGGGGCAATACCCGATCAAGCCGACATGCTTCGCCACCTGCGAGGACGCCGCCGGCAACGATGCCGTGTTCTTCGGCGCCGACAACGGCATGGTCTACCAGGCCGACGCCGGCAGCAGCTTCGACGGCGAGCCAATCGAGGCGCTGCTGCGCATGCCGTTCAACAACATCAGCAGCCCGCGGTACCGCAAGCGGTTCCGCAAGGCTGTCATGGACCTGAGCTCCAAGGGCTACACGACGGTGCGCTTCCAGCCCGAATTCTCGTTCGGCGATCCGGACATCGGCACGCACCGCCTGCAGTCGGGCCAGACGACCGGCCAGGGCGGCTATTGGGACGTCGACAATTGGGACGAATTTTTCTTCGACGCGCAGCTGGTGACGGCGCCCGAATTCAGCATCGAAGGCACCGGACTGAATATGTCCCTGCTGTTTTACACCGTCTCGGCCATCGACTTAGGGCATGTCCTGCAGGGCATGTTGATTCACTTTTCCATTAGAAGGCTTTCCCGATGAGCAATGAATTTTACGATCCGCCGGAATTGCTGGCGCCTGGCGTCAAAGCACGCTCGGCCGACATCAATCAGATTAACCAGCGGATCGCTGGCGCCTTTGACAAGCTCCCGGGCGAGCTGGCGCTGAAAGGTGGCCTTGTCAACTTCGCGGCGAACACCGGCCAGGCCGACAACACCTACCTGGTGGAGCTGCCGGCCAAGGTGGCGGCCTACGTCGACGGCCTCGAGGTGAAGCTGCGCCCGCTGCGCGACAACACCGGCGCCTGCACCCTGAACGTGAACGGCATCGGCAACATGCCGATCAAGCGCACCGACGGCAGCAACCCGCAGGCCAGCGACCTGCAGGCGAACGCTACGATTTACCTGGTCTACTCGAGCGCGCTCAAGGCCTTCGTCCTGCCGCCTGTCGTCAACTCCCAGGTGGTGATGGCGACCGCTGCAGCGACGGCTGCAGCCGAAAGCGCGGCGCTGTCGCAGGCGTGGGCGACCAGCCTGGCGGCCGTCTCGGGCGGCCTGTACGGCGCGCGCTACTACGCCAACGCCGCCGCCAACGCGGCCACCGCGGCTAACAGCTGGGCGACGAGCCTGGCGCTGGTCGACGCCACCAACTACGGCGCGAAGAAATACGCGATCGACGCCGGCGCCGCGGCGCAGCTGTCACAGGATTGGGCAACCAAGCTGGGGGCGGCCGTCTCGGGTGGTCTGTACTCGGCCCGCTATTGGGCTGGCCAGGCGCAGGCCTACGCCGAACAGACCGCGGCCGGCCAGGTGCAAGCCGACTGGAACGAAGCCAATACGGCGTCGAAGGCATTCATTTGGAACAAGCCGAGCCTGGCCAGCTACGCACCGAAGGCCAACCCGGCATTTACCGGCAGCGCGTCGGCGACCGGCGCGATCACCGCCAACGCCAACGCCGACGGTCAGGTACAGCTGGCCAGCAACGGCATCGAAATCGGGCGCGCCGGCCGTGGTGCTGCTGGTAACGCATACGTCGACTTCCACAGCGTGGCCAACAGCGGCGACTACGATGTGCGCCTGGAGGCCACCGGCGGCGATTCCGGCGCCTTGGGCAAGGGTTCGCTGAACATCCTGGCGCAGACCGTGACCTGGAACGGCGTGGCGCTGCTGACGGGCTCCGTGTTCGTCAACCCGACGTTCACCGGCGACGCCAGCGCCACGACCGTCAACGCGCAGCATGCGACGGGTGAGGCCAGGTTCAGCGCGCGCTCTGGCGCCGGCAATGTCACGCTGTATTACCGCATCGCCGACCTGAACGCAGGCCTGCATGTCCAGGACGGCAGCGGCAACGGCGCGACGCGCCTGCGCTTCGTCGGCCCGACTGGCCTGGTGGCGATCGCGGAAAGCGGTACCGGCAACGTGGTGGTGGGCCGCGCCACCGACGACGGCAGCGGCGCCAAGCTGCAGGTGGCCGGCACGGCCAAGGTAACGGGCCTGAAAGTCGCCGGCAACGTTGACATCAACGGCGCCCTTATGGTGGCAAGCACAGCAGGCCTCACGCTGCTTGATAGTGCGCAGCCCGCCGCAACAGGCAGACAGTGGCGCTTGATGTGCTCAGGCGGCTACCTGAATATGTTGCTCGACACTTCGGCCGCGACTGATTTCTCCACCTGGGCGACGCCCTGGTCCGTCACGCCGACCGGCATCCTGACCGTGCCGACGCCAGGCGTGGCCGACAACAGCCAGCGGGTGCCGACGACGGCCTACGTGGTGGCGCGGATCGCGCAGGATGCCATGGCCAAGAACGCCACGCCGGCATACGCCTTGCAAGCCGACGCAGCCACGCGCATCAACGGTCCGGCTTACACGAACGGTACGGATGGCTGGTTCCGTTCGCAGGGTTCTACTGGCTGGTTCAACGAAAGTTATGGTGTCGGCATCTTCGCCGACATGAACGACGGGTATGTAAAGACCTACAACGGCGCAAGTTTCCTGGCAAAAGATATTCAGTCAAGCGGCGCGTTTTATGGCAATGGCGTGGGCCTGATGGGCACGGCAACCGCCTTCACCGCTGGCAACGCGAATACGCTGCAGGGCTACGGCCCAACGTTTTATGGGGCGGCTAACTCTGTTGCTTTACGCGACGGTAATGGTTTCTTGACCTCTGCCGGTTATCACGCGGGTTGGATCGGCGTTAACTTGCTTGACAGGTGGAACTATCAGGGAATCTCAGTCCTGAACTACGGCATGACCGCTGCCGGAGGGACGACGGTTCTCAGCGGTTACAGCGGTATCGTGTTCGGCACTGGCGCCGCCGAGCGCGGCTACATCAGCGGCAGCAACCTGACCATGTACGGCGACATCACCGCGTTTTCCGACCAGACGCTGAAAACGAATTGGCGGCCGGTTACAGACAACTTCGTGGCCAAGCTGGCCGGCGTCAAGTCGGGCATCTTCGACCGCATCGACATCAAGGCGACGCAGGCCGGCGTGGGCGCGCAGTCGCTGCGCGAGGTGCTGCCCGAAGTAGTTATCCCTGGCAAAAAGCTGTCCGTGAACTACGGCGCCGGCGCGATGGTGGCGGCTGTCGAACTCGCAAAGGTGGCGGTCGACCACGACGCGCGCATCGAACAGCAAGCGCAGCAAATCCTCGACTTGGCCAACCTGGTCGATTCCCTGACCCAGCAACTGAAAGGCATTCAGAGCAAATGAACCACACCTTCAAACACATCAACCCGGTCCTGTCCGCCGGCGTGCTGGCCAGCATCGGCTTCATGCTGGTGGTCAGTGAGGACGGCTACGAGGAAACCGCCAGCTGGCTCGGCCCCTGCGCCATGCCGGCGCCGGCCGGCGGCTACACCGAGGCCGACTACCTGGCCAAGTGCGACCAGATCGCGCGCGCGCTGGGCCTGGCCGATCCGCTGGAAGTGCGCATTGCCGAGCGCCGCGCCCGCGATGCAGCTGCAGCTGCAGCACCGCCAGGCATGTCCGAACCGACCGACGAGCAGAAGCGCACCACCTGGACCGCCAGCATTACCGCCATCATCGGCGGCATCATCGGCGACAAGATGCGCTTCCAGCTGGGCTATGTCGAACGCGAGGCCGCGGCGCGGGCATACATCGCCGCCGGCTACCAGGGCGACGTCGACGCCTGGATCACCGACTTCGCCGACGAGGCGAAGATGGAGTATCCAGCAGCGGCCGACCTGATCGCGGCGCAGGCCGATCACCTGCGCACGGCCAACAAGAATCTGGAAAAGCTGCGCATGCAGAAATACCGCATGCTCGAGGCGAACACGCCGGCCATCGAGGACGCACAGGCTGAATACCTGCGCATCATCGGCGAGGCCTACACGATCCGCGAGACGCTGTAATGGCGCTCTCCCCTACCGGCGCGATCTCGGCTTCGCAGATCAACGTCGAAATGGGCGTGGGCGCGAATACCGGCACATCGTTCGGCAGCCAGGCCATGCGCAACCTGGCACAGCGCCCGTCCGGCTCGGTCAGCATGTCCGACTTCCGCGGCAAAGCCAGTTACGTGCCTGTGACCCTGCAGGGCATTGGTGACAGCTACCGCCAGACGGCGAGCCAGACCACGACCAAGACAACCACTATCACCCCGTATGTGATCGTCTCCAACGGCAAAGGGCCGTTCAACTATCAATGGTCCTGGCAAGGCTCGCCGCCGGGCCTGCTGGTGCTGTCCGACGCCAACAGCGCCACCTGCCGCGTGTCGTTCACTGGCCGAAACGCCAGCCTGTACGGCACGCTGCAATGCGTCGTTACCGACACCTACAACAACACGACGTACACCGTCACCGGCGTCCAGGTGGCGTTTGAAATCGGCGCAATCAACTAGTTCAAACCACACAGAGGGTTCCATGAAAGAGCAAAACCAACGCGGCTTCCGGGCCGCTTTTTTTCGCGCCAACCGTCCCGGCCTGGCCGGCATCTACAACTACCTGGTGCGCACGCGCGGGCGTGGTCCATACAGCCATGTTGAACTGATCTTCTCCGATGGCGTGGCGGCGTCGTCGTCGTTCTCGGACGGCGGCGTGCGCTTTAAGCAAATCGCCTTCGAGCCCGGCAAGTGGGACGTCATCGACTTGCCGGCGGAATGGGAAGGCGCGGCGCGCGCCTGGTTCGTGAAGAACGAGGGCATGCCCTACGACACCATGGGCAATGTGTTCCTGGCGCTGGGCTTTTTCTCGGAGTCGAACGACAAGGCGTTTTGCTCCGAAGCCGTCGCCGCGGCGCTGGGCATCGACCAGGCTTTCCGCCTCGAGCCGAACACGCTGTTCCCGGTCCTACAGCGCATGGTCGAGGTCTACAACGCCGCGCGGCTCACGGCCATCTTGGAGTGCGCCGCATGATGGCCCGCTTCCTGGATTGCGGCGTGCTGCTGCGCACCTACACGATGGTGGCTTCAGCCCTGTACGCGGTCGCCGCCCTGACGCAGCCGGAGACGCTGCTGTACCAGGTGGCGCACGCCAGCAGCTTCGCCACCTATGCCATGTGGGCGCTGGGCGTGCTGACGGTGCTGGGCGCGGTCGACCTGGTGGTGAACGACCTGATGCCCGACCGCTTCGTCATCCGGCCGGCGCTGCGCGATCGCCACCTGGTGACGATGGCCATAGCCGGCTGTTTCGCCAGCCAGGCCTGGACATGCGTGCACTACGGCCTACCCCTCTCGCCCATCCCGTTCTACCTGCAGTACATCGTGCTGGTCCCGGCATCGGCTTTTGTCGACGTCCATAAACGCTACAAAAATAAGGCATGTGAATGAAAAAAGAACTCAAGCAAGCCCTGTTCGTCGCACAGGGAACGCTGATCCTCCTGTGGCCCTTCTCGGCTTGGGCGGCGGCGATCACCTTCGGCGGCCAGATGTCACAGATTCCGCTGCTGGATTTGCTGATGACGGTCACGCTGTCGACTGTCATGGGCGGCACTTCGCTCCTGCACGCGATGATCGAGAAGTACGAACAGGCGCCAGTCATCCCGCGCCTGTGGCTGTTCGTTTCCAGCCGCCTGCTGGCCGCGAATGCTGCCGGCTTGCTTGTGTTCTTCGGCGCGGAGTCGCAGGAAATCCGTACCGGCTGGCTGGCCGCCGCGATCATGGTGGCGTCGTTTGGCGGCTACACCTTCATCAAGCGCGCTTACAGCTGGGCCATGGATAAGAAAATGCCGGAGGTGAAGCCATGACGATCACTCCCGAGCAGCTGCTGCGCGTGGCGCCTGCAGTCGGTTCGCGCGCGGCCGTGGTGGCCGCTGCGCTGTCGGCGGCAATGCCACGCTTCGGCATCACCACGCCAGCGCGCACGGCCCACTTCATCGGCCAGACCGCGCACGAAAGCGGCCAGTTCCTGCGCGCACGCGAGAACCTGAACTACCAGGCGTCGACGCTGATGCGCGTGTGGCCGTCGCGCTTCCCCAGCGAGGCCTCGGCCAAGGGCTACGCGCATATGCCCGAGGCGATCGCCAACTACGTCTACGCGAACCGCATGGGCAACGGCGACATGAAAAGCGGCGACGGCTACCGCTACCGTGGCGCCGGCTGGATTCAGCTGACCGGCAAGGAAAACCACCTGGCCGCGGCGCTGTTCTTCGACGTCGACCCCGAGACGATCGGCGAATGGCTGTGCACGCCGGACGGTGCTGCGCTGTCGGCCGCCTGGTACTGGAAGAACGCCGGCTGCAACGCCCTGGCCGACCAGGACAACTGTGACGCAATTTCCGACCTCATCAACATTGGGCGCCGCACCACGCGCATCGGCGATGCCGTGGGCTATGCCGAGCGCTTGATGCTCACCAACCTGACCAAAAAGGCAATCGCATGATCGACCTCGCAAAAACCGCTACCGACATCGCCAAGGCGCCCGAGCGCATGGCCACGCGCCTCATCATCCTGCTGGCCCTGGTGCTGGCCACGATCGGCGCCGGCTTCCTCATCTACCGCGCCGGCGCCCACGCTGGCCAGCTCGAGGAACGCAACGAATGGCAGAACCTGGAAGAAGCCCGCCGCTTGGGCGCTCTGGACCTGGCCATGGCGCACAGCCGTGAAATCACAGAGTTGCAAAAGAAGTACAACACCATCAACCGCACCCTGGAGGAAAACTATGAAACTGAAATTGCCAACCTACACCGCGATCGTGACGCTGATCGTGCTGCTGCAGATCGTGCTGGCGGGCTGCGCATCGCGGCCCCAGCCTGTCCAACCGGTGGCGCTGGAACCGGAACCGAAGCCGCAGGCGTCGGCCAGCGCGATGAAACCCCTGCCGCCACCGTCCGCCTTCCGCAACAAATTGAAGACGACCTTTGGGCTGCAGCAAACCTCGCCGACGAAGTAACCGAGACGGCCCGCGCGTGCCAGGCCTGGATACGCGCGAACGGCTTTTACGGCCCGGTACCCGCCTCCGAAATTGTTTCGGATGGGAATGTTCCGGCGGTAAAATAGTTTCTGCTGCGAATCGCCCAACGAGGAAACCCACTATGCAACAAACGAGCTATGCCGATCCGAACACGACGGCACAGATTACCGGCTGGGCGCAAGCGCGCTATGCCACGGCGGCGCCGTCGCTGACGGGCTACTACTCGCCCCAGCCAACGGCCGTGGCCACGCCTACGGCGACCGCGCCGCCTACCAGCTGGGCCAGCGCCGCCAGTTCGCCGGCCGCGCCTGGCGTCAAGCCAGCGCCAGCATCTGCAGCTGCGCCGACGATCCCAACCGCGCCGGAACGGCCGACCTTCGCGCCGGCCACCACGGACCCGGTAAAGACCGCAACGATTAACCAGGCCGACCTGGCGACGCGCACCGTCGACAAGACAACCGAAACCGTCCAGGGCCAGATGCAGGGCTTAATGGACGAGAACGGCCAGTACATGCAGCAGGCCAGGGCGGACGCGCTGCGCACGGCCAACGAGCGCGGCATGCTCAATTCGGCCATGGCGGCATCGGGCGGTACCGACGCGGCAATCCGTTCGGCGCTTCCGATCGCCACGGCCGATGCCGGCACTTACGCCGGCGCCGCCGATTACAACGTCGCGCTCAAGAACCAGGCGACCATGTGGAACGCGGATCAAACGAACCAGGGCTTCCGCCTGGATGCGCAGTATGCCGACGCCGCCAAGGCACGCGCGCAGGCCGCGCAGCTGGCGCAGATGCAGGATGACACTTCCCGCTGGCAGACCGGCGCGCAGCTGCAGAACAGCCAGTGGCAAACCCAGCTGCAGAACGACACCGCGAAGTGGACGACCGAGCAGCAGCTGCTGAACAGCCAGTGGGAACGCCAGGTGTCCGACGCCACCAGCCGTTACACCGCGGAGATGCAGGACGCGACCAGCCGCTATAACACCGATGCCGGCTACCGCAAGAATGCCGACGAGTCGCGCCTGTCGATGGCCAACAACATCATCCAGAACATGGATATGTCGCCGGATCGCAAGGCGGCCATGCTCGAAGCGCTGGGCCAGGGAACCATGGCCAAGTACGTCAACGGCGTCTACCAGCCAGGCAGCGGCCTAGCCGGCGCCGTCTATGTACTCGGCTCCGTCTCGAGCGACCTTGACTTCGGCGGCGGCGGTGGCGGCGGTGCGGGCGGCGGTGGCGGCGGCAGCAGCTGGGCCAACGCGACCGGGCCGACCGGATCAATGGTCAATGACACGGCCCGAAGTGCCATTCGCGCGGCGCAGGCGCAGGACAACTACTACAACACCCGCTGATGGACGCGCGCCTCGAGCAGTACCTGGCGTCAATCGGCGCCAGCGCCGGCGCCCTGGCCGGCTGGAATATCCAAACAGCCAAGCGCGCCGGCGTCGACGTCGCCTTCGTCATCACCAGGTGGACGGAAATCCACTTCGTTTCGATTGTCGGCAACCGGGCCATGTCGCGCCGGAACATCGCCGAGTTCGTGGCGCCCTTGCTCGAGAAGTACGGCTACGCCACCACCCGCGTGCCGATCGCGGAAACAGACCACCGCCTGCGCGAAGCGCTCGGCTTCCAACACACCTGGTCTGACGATTACTACTCCTATTGGGCCATTACCGAACTGCCCTACCAACGTAAAGGAACCACCCCATGCCCGTCGCTGTAATTGCACTCGCTGCCGGCTCTTTCGCCGCCGGCGCCACCGCCTTTGCCGCCGCCACCGGCGTCTTTGCCATGGTTGCCGCCGGCGCCACGATGGTGGGCTCTGCCCTTACCATCGTCGGCACGCTGACCGGCAACGAGAAATTGACGAAGATCGGCGGCATCATCGGCATTGCTGGCGGCCTCGGCACGCTGGCCAGCAACCTCGCCAGCTCGGGCGCTGCTGCAGCCTCTGCCGCCGACGTCGCCGGCAGCGCCGCCACCGATGCGGCCAGCTCTGCAGCTGCCGATGCTGCAGCACAGGCCACCGCCGGAGCCGTCACCGATGCCGCAGCGGCCACCACGGCCGACGCCGTGGGCGCCGCCGCCTCTGCTGCAGCGGAATCCGCCGGCGGCGGCATGATCGACATGGCCAGCATGGGAACGACCGGCTCGAGCGCCGCCGCGTCCAGCGCCGCCAACCTGGCCAGCGATACCGGCCTGCTGGGTACCGTCGCGCCGGCCGCCACTGGCGGCGCCACCGACGTCGCCGGCGCGATTGCCGCCGATACGACCAGCAAATTCGCCGCCACCAACGCCGCCGGCAACGCCTTCGCCGCGCCGACCACGGCAGCCACCGGCGCCGCCTCGAGCGCTGCAGGTTCGTCCATGCTGCAGAACGTCCAGGCATGGGCCAAGGCAAACCCGCTGCTGGCCAAGGCTGCGCTCGAGAGCGTGGGCGCGATCGCCAACAACGTCGCTCCGTCCGAGAAGGACAAGGCAATGATGGAGCAGTACCGCCAACAAGCCGAAGCCGCCAAACAATCGGCCGCCACCGCCGAACGCCGCGCCCTGTGGGGCTCGGGCCGCACCCAATAAAAGGACCACGCCATGAAAAAACCAGCACCAGGCGCCAAGCCGGCCAAAGCCGCCGGCGGCGCCGACGACATTACCCGCGCGATCGCCGAGGCCCGCGCCAAGATTCCAGCCAATATGCAGCCTGTTTTCGACAAGGTTGTGCTGTCGGGCATGCGCATCATGTTCGACAAGTCCAGCCACCAGATGATGCTGGACGAGCTCGACCAGGGCGGCCCACTCGAACAGCGCCTGTCCAAAGGCATCATCAAACTGATGTTCATGCTGTGGCAACAGTCGAACAAGACGATCCCGCCGCAGCTGATGATTCCAGCCACGCTGGTGCTGACCCTGCGCGCTTTCCAGTTCCTGCTGCTGGCCAAGGATCAGGAAGCGACCATGCAGGTGCTGGGCCAGGCCGTCGAACTGGCCGTACAGGGCGTACTCGAGCGCTTCAAGAACCCGGGCGACGAAGGTGGCCAGCCTGGCCAGCCGGCCGCGCCTGCAGCTGCAGCACCGGCG
>Ga0265780_10000525_pt1 | contig 59209 bp, 59 predicted proteins | sample P1T30metagenome_FD_192432 | JGI IMG/M metagenome (GOLD analysis project Ga0265780, IMG submission 192432) | Plant litter microbial communities from East Loma Ridge, Irvine, California - P1 T30 | ecosystem: Environmental > Terrestrial > Plant litter > Unclassified | place: USA: California... | reverse complement strand
AACAAAGTAATCGCAGCTCGCGACTCCAGCGATCGCATCCACACCGGCATTGTCCCGCCTCTCCTTTGTCCTTTCTTTCCGCATTCTGCGGCATCAACCCGCCGACGATGCAGCTGGCTTTGCAGTAATCACCCTAATAACCCCCCAACCATGGCGGCCGCAACTGCAGACGTCGGCTTCCTGGCCGCGTCGTATTCCGTCCCAGAGTCGACTATCCAGTCCTTACTACAACAACCCACCGTCGAGCTCGTCCAGGCGCTGCTCACCCAAATAGACGCCAAGGCGCGCGAGTACGAGGACCTGCAGTCAGAGAAGCTCAAGGTCGACGTCGAGCTCGACAATGCCGTCCAGGGCGGCGAGCAGCGCGCGCGCACCCTCAAGGCGACCGCCGACAAGGCGCAGAAGGAGGCGGCGGAGCTACGGCAGCGGATAGCCGAGGAGGGTAGGAACAAGCAGTACTGCTAGACATCGTTGAACTAACGCTGGCAGAAACCGCGCGCAAGCAGGTCGAGGCCGAGCTGCACGCCCTCCAGACGAGCACCGCCACCTCCACCACGCACGTGCAGGCCCTCGAGGCGCGCATCAAGACGCTCGAGGCGCAGAACCGCGATGCGCTCGCCACGTACGACACCAAGACGACCGCCTACGACCGCCTCGCCAAGGAGCTGTCCGAGCAGCACCAGAAGTACGTCGACCAGCGCAAGGAATTCTCCGCCCTGGAGGAGAAGGCGCAGACGCTCGAGAACGCGGCCAACAACTTCAAGTTCCGCGAGACGAACCTGCAGCAGGAGATGGAGCTGCTGCGCAAGAACACGGAGTGGTACGAGGGCGAGCTCAAGACGCGCACCGCCGACAGCACACGCTTCCGCAAGGAGAAGAACGCCCAGGTCGCCGACCTCCAGCGCGCCAATGCCGACCACGCCGAGACCATCGACGCCCTGCAGCGCACCGAGGCCCTGCTGCGCAAGCACGCCGAGGAGCTCAGGGCGAAGGCGGACGAGGACCGCCTGCACATCCAGCAGCTCGAGGACGACGCCGCCACCAACGAGGCCAACTTCCGCAGCGAGCTCGACAACGCGAAGCGCCTGGCCGCCATCCAGCTGAAGACGGCCGAGCTCGCCAAGAACCGCCTCGAAGAGCTCACCCGCGACTACCACACCCTGCAGGAGGGCGCCGCCGAGGAGGTCGGCCAGCTGCAGGCGGACATCGAGCTGGAGCGCACCAAGGCCGCCGAGGCAGAGTCACGTGCCGCCAGCCTGGAGTCCACCGTGGAGAACCTCGAGCGCGAGGCCGTGCAGCTCAAGACGGGCACCCCGCGGCGCGTCGCCAACGGCAGCTCGTACGGCACGCCCGGCCGCGCTGGGTCGCCTGCGGTCGGCGGCATGACCAACACCAAGATCTTCGCCGAGAACAGCGCCCTCAAGGAGCAGTTGCGCGACGCCCGCAACGAGAACGAGCAGAAGGCGACCGTTATGCAGAACATGATCGACGAGCTCGAGCAGCTGGAGCCCGCCGTCGAGGAGCTGCGCCGCACCAACGAGTCGCTCACCACCCAGATCAGCGAAATCTCCTCCGACCTCGAAGACGCCGTCGCCGAAAAGGACGCCGCCAAGAAGGAGGAGCGCAAGGCCCGCGGCGATCTGGAAGGCGCCCGGCGCGAGACCACGCAACTCCAGAAGCAGGTCCAGGACCTCACCGTGCAGCTGCGCTCCCTCATCTGGCGACAGCAGGCTGCGGAACAGGGTCTGGCCTCGCTCACGGCAGAGCAGCAGCAGTTTGTCATTGCATCCGAGAACAACCAGCTACCCGAGGGTCAGTCCTACGGCGAAACCGCGACCGACCAGATCATTTCCCAGCACCTCATACTGTACAAGGATATCGCCAGCCTCCAGGCGCAGAATGCCGAGCTGGACCGCACCATCCGCGATGTCGCCGCGAAACACGAGGGCGAGGAAGCTAATCTCAAGAAGGCACAGCACGAGAAGGACCTGGTCGAGCTGGGGCAGCTGCGCACTCGTCTGGCAGAGTACGAGGATCAGATCAAGTCGCTCAACACCCGCGCACACAGCTACAAGAAGGAGCGTGATATGTACCGACAGGTCGCCACCAGCCGCGGTCTCGTCTCGCAGGACTCCGAAGGCCCATCCGCTTTCGGCCAGTCGTTCAACAGCCAGGCTCCGATGACGCCCATGCGTGGGTTGGGTGCCTCTCAGTTCAACGACCAGACACCGCAGGCGAACCACATCCCTGGCGTCGACAAGCTCGTCAAGGACCTGCAGAACCAGATGGACATTCTCAAGGAAGAGAGTGCAACAGACCGTGCCACCCTGAAGTCTCAAGTCGAGGGCCTGACCAAGGACAACGGCCAGCTCCAGAGCGAGAAGCTCCGTCTGGACAGCCAAGTCCGCCGTGAACAGGAGCGCTACAACCGCCTCGAGAGCACGATCAAGATGATGGAGTCGGAGAAGGACACCCTGCAGGAGCGGTACCACAACGTCCAGGCATCGCTGGCCAAGCAAGACAGCAAGGTCATCAAGGCCGAGCAGGAGGCTGTCGATGCACTCTCGCGCGTAGAGGGCCTGGAACACGAGCTCACTAACCTAAAGGCGTCGCAGTCCATGTGGAAGACCATTGAAGAACGTCTGACCGAGCGTAACCAGGAGCTGGTGGATGAACGTGACCGTCTCAGCCAATTGGTGACGCAGGTGCACAACTTGCGCAACGACCAGGAGTTGGCCAACGCTGAGAACCGACGTCGCCTCCAGGATCGGGTTGACTCGCTGGAGAGCGAACTGCAGAGCGCTCAACGCAAACTCGACGATGAAGTCTCGGAGCACAAGAAGGCGACCCTGCAGCGCGACTACGAGCGCACCGAGGCGCAACGGAGAATCGATGACCTTGTCAAGGCCAAGAATGACGCCGACGTCCGATGCGCATCCGCCGAAGCAGGCCGCCAGCAACTTCAACAACGCGTCAACGAACTGCAGTCTCAGCTCCAAACGGCGGAGGAGCGCGTACAGGCTCTGCGACCGATACCGACCCCACGAACCAACGGTAGCGCTAGGGACGAGGCTGCGAGTCGCGAGGAAGAGCTCATCGCACAAGTGTCAAACCTGGAGCGTAAGCTCGAACGCAAGCAGGAGGATCTTGATGCTGCCAAGGCACAAATCGAGGGCTTCCAGAATATTGCACAGGAGGCGGAAGAAGCGCTCAACAAGGCGATCGAGACCCGTGATGATCTCCAGGCTGAACTGACGACCGTCCAAGAAGAGAAAGACACCGTCATCGCCGACTTGCAACGACGTGTCGACGCGATATCTGCCGAGTTCACCACCACCAATGGCGAGCTTGTGGAATTGCGTGGCCAGCACGAGCAAGACACCATGCGACTGACCCAAGAGAAGGAATCGCTAGAAGCTGAGATTGCCAACCTCAAGACGGACGTCGAAGACTACAAGGCAGAGGCCGAGCGGCAGACAGAGTACGTCAAGTCACAAGCCGACATTGCAACACGCGCTCGACAAGATTACGAGCACGAGCTTGCCAAGCACGGCGAGACTATGAGCACCCTCCGCACGCTGCGCGATGAGTACAACAGCATCAAGTCAGAGATTGCACAATTCAAGGCTCAGGCAGAGGCAGCTCGTACCGCCCTGGAACAGAACGAAGAACATTGGAAGTCTACCCAGAGCCAGTATGAGAGCCAGATTGCGGACGTCAAGCGAACTTACGACGACCTCAAGCAACACAACAAGACCTTGCTGCAACAGTTCGACAACTACAAGACGCAAATCAACGACCTGAAAGCCAGCCGAGCCACCGTGGCAACAGGCGATGCGAACGCGGACGGACCAGGTTCTAGCAAGCTGGACGAGATCAACACGTTCTTGAAGTCGGAGAAGGACGCTCTCGAGATCCAGCTCGCCATGCGAGACCAGGAAGCTAAGCGACTCGATTCCAAACTTACGCACACGCAGAACCAGCTGGATCAGATGCGCGAGAAGCTGCACGTGGAGCAGGCTCGTAAGCAAACTTCAAGCACCGGCACAGACATCACCAAGCTCCAAAAGCAAATTGAGGACTACAATCTTATCCGAGAGAGCAACACGACCCTTCGGAATGATACTGCTCGCCTGGAAGCCAAGCTTGCAGAGAAGGCCCAGGAAATGGAAAACCTGCACAACGAGATTGGTCCCCTCAAGACTCGCATCGAAGAGCTGGAAGGCGAGCTTGAGCTTGCGCAAGGTTACTACGAGCAGGAGCAGAAGCAGCGCGTTGCGATCGAGGAGCGCTACAACAAATTCCTACATAGGTCTGAGCAGATCGATCCGCGAGAACTGGAAGCCCTCAAGAAGTCGATCGAGGATGTTCAGACCGAGCGCGACCAGCTGGCTGAACAGGCTGCTGGACTCAACGAGCAGGTCATCAACCTCACGCAGGAGAGCACTGCGCTCAAAGAGCAGATGGTCAACGTAAAGCAACAAGACGGCAAGACACACGAAGCAGCGACTGAAGAAGCCGTGAAAGCAGCCAAGAAGGAACAACAGACGAAGTTCCAGAAGATTCACCAGGAGCGCATCAACGCCAAGGTCGAGATCATCAACACCATCACCAAGGAACGAGACGACGCCCAGACACAGCTCACTACTATGCAACAAGAGCTTGAGGCTGCTCGACAAGAGTTGAGCTCCGCGCAGACCCTGTCAACGCAATCCCAGGAACAAGCGACGGCGTTACAGCAAGAAAAGGAGCAACTGCAAGCCCAGCTTGCGACCCTGCAACAAGCCGTCGAGACTGCCAATGCTGCGCGCGACGAGGCTGTATCGAAAATCACTGCCAGTGGCAATGCGGATGCGGACGTTTCCACGGGCGAGGAGGGCCAGGTTCACGAAACCGAAAACTCGGGCTCCGACCAGCAAGTTGCAAACCTGCAGAAACTCTTGGACGACACCAAGAAGCAACTTGCGGAGGTCCAGAATAGGGCTTTTAGCGCCGAGAATGATTATGCCTCCCTCAAGATCAAAGAGTCTTTCGCTCGTGATCAGGTGGCCAAGCTCGAGAAGGATGACGTAAGTACTGTCTACAGACCTTCCAGTCAACTACTAACCCATGCACAGGCTGACAAGGGCAATCGCATCGTTGAGCTTCAGGAGCAACTCACTGCAGCACAAAACCAAGCTCCACAAGCGACCTCAGAAGTACCAGTTGCTCAACCATCGAACGATCCGGCTCTCCAAGCAGAAATCGAGAAGCTCAAGCAAGAGCTGTCGGAAGCACACAAGGCTCTTGCCGAGTCGCAGGCGGCAGCAAATGCTGCGGTATCCACCGAAAACGTCGCCGACGAAACAGCCAAGCCTGACAGCCAAGAGAGCGACGAGCGAAGTACCGCACTCCTAGCCGACATAGAGCAACGCGAAGCCAAACTGAAGGAGCTGGAAGAGTCTCTCGCTCAGCGCGAAGGTGTGGTTGCCAAGCGAGAAGCTAGCTCTGAGGGGCTCAAGAACAAGCTCAATGAGATGCTCAAGAAGAAGACAACAGAACACCAGTCGGAGGTCACTCGGATCAAAGCCGAGCACCAGGCCGAACTTGAACGAGCACAGGAAGCTGCGCAAGCTTCACAAATCCAGGCCTCGAGTACTTCGACTGCTTCGAGCGCTTCTATGTCTGTCAACGAAGAGGCAACCGATGGCAGCATGTACGCTGTGGACACAGAAGAGTTTCCATACGAGTCTACTTCACTCGAAGAGGTCAAGAAGTTCATTGCAACCCACAAGATTGCTTCGAAGCTCTTTCAGCACAATGTCACTAAGCATGTGAAATCGGCAACCAAGGAGTCGAACGCCGCAATTGAGAGCTTGAAGGCGGAGAACGCGACGCTGAAGACGGAGAATGAGGCGTTGAAGATAAAAGAGCCGAGTACGCCGGCAATCAAGTCCGAGGCCAAACCTGAGCAGAAGACAAATGAGAGTCTGGAGGCTGCCCTGGCGGAGGCGCAAAAGGAGCGTGATATGATTGCACAGAAGATGAAGGCCAAAGAAAGCTTGGTCGGGGCCGTTCGCGCGAAGTGGGGGAGCATTCAGAAAATTGCCCAAGATACCCCGACGAGGGAAGTTGGAGACGCTGTGCAGGAGGCTAACAAGGCGAAAGCGCCCGTTCCTACTCCGGCACAGCAGCCCGGCCACGCGCAACCTGCTGCACGCGCACCCACACCGACGACGTCCGTAGCAGGACAACCTCCAGCTGCACCTGTATCGAATCAGCCTCAAGCACAACAGTCCACACCCGCGACGAGCGCCATCGCCCAGCCGAATGGCATGAACGCGCCAGTTGCGACGCAAGCTTCGCGTCCAGCGCACGCCCAACAACCCAACCCGTTCATCCCCACAAACCCCGCAAACGCCTTCGGTCAAGCGCCATATCCATTCGGCGCACCACAAGCACAAGGCGGCATACAAAACCCCTTCATGCAAGGACAACAAGGCGGACGAGGCATCACACCCAACGCCTTCGGACAAGGCCCACGCCCAGCTCAGCAGCCTCCTCAGCACCAACACGGCGGCCGAGGCCGCGGTGACGGCATGGGCACCGGCCCCGGCGCACTCCAGAACCTCATGGGCGCACAGGGTACAACCGGCATTCCTCGCCCCGGCAGCAACATTCCCATGCCAGGCGGCCGTGGACGAGGCCAACAGCAGCAGCCGCAACCAGGCCAGCTCCCTGCCATCAACACCCAGCAGCCCTCGCAGATTGGCCGCGGCGGTAATCGCGGTGGGCGGGGCGCCGGGCGTGGCGCGAATCAGGGTAGTCCCCGAACGAGCTTGAATGCTGGTGCGGCGCAGTTTCAACCTGGGGTACAGGCGCCGCAGGGTGCGGGGAGGGGGCAGAAGCGTGGGGCGGAGGATGAGGGTGATGGTGCGAGGGGGGGGAAGAGGGCTAGGGGTAGGGGGCAGGGCAGTGGTGGGAGTGGGAGTGGGAGTGGGAATGCTGGTGGGGAGTAGAGAGTAAAGTGAGATGAGGAGAGTGTTTGTTCGCTTCAACGAGGGCAGGATCTTTGCGAGAGTTGTACAACAAAATGGGTTTTCTGAGCGAGGTGAGCAAGTGGACATTTCTGTACCATCATATCATATTTTAGCATTTTCGGCGGGGCCTTTGTTAGTTTCAATGATTTATACTTTTCGAGTTCGAATTATCTTCCAAGGTTGTCTGTCAAGCCCCTCTTCTCTTGCAACCTGCCGTGTTCTCCCCTCAAACATCTTGCCATCCCACGCCCATCACTCGGCATTTAGACCCGACTGCTATTCTACGCGCGTGAGATCAACACCATAACTAGTGCCGCTGGACATAAGATGTGCGTTAAAATAGAAGGTAAATCACAAGGTATTCCTATGAGCTTGTAGCTCCTAGCTAAGTGCTGAGTAGGAACTTATCAGGCTAGGGACTTTGTATTTTAGTATCTGGTATTGATTTAAATGTTGCATGTACCTGGGCGTTGAGGACGCGAAAACACGTGTGGTTGGCGCTAGTGACGCAGGTCCGCCCCGCAACCCGTCCACGCCGTTGTCCGTTCTCCGACACAGGGCTGAGCTTCGAAGCTTCACTCCCGGGGCTTTCGCTCCTAATGCGCTTCGCTTCTTCCTCAGTCTTTGATATACACATTCGCCGCCCTCTTTTGAGAGAGTACCTCTTATCCGAGCGCATTGTTTAATGGCGCGCTCAACACCCAGCGCGACCTTGGGAGGCATGTCGATGAAGGGTTTATCGTTGGTTACCGTATGTATGGCCCTGCAACGCATGACGGAGGAGGGGCAGTGGGAGGAAGGGAGGGAAAGGTGCTAATCCGTGTGTATATGTTATAGCTTACCATCCAAAATTCGGCCCTCATCCTAATCATGCACTACTCGCGCATCATGCCGCTCGTCGATGGCCAGCGGTACCATACGAGTACGAGCGTGTTTTTGAATGAGGTGTTGAAGTTGGGGATAAGTTTGGGGATGGTATGGCATATCTACTATTGTGCTTGATCAGTTCGCAGACTCGCTGGCTCTAACAAATATCCAGGCAATACGAGAAAAGCCGCCGAATACTTCGATCCCTACGCTCGCAACCGCAATCATAAGCAACGACAGCTGGAAACTCGGCATACCCGCCCTATTATACACGATCCAAAACACCCTGCAATACGTCGCCGTGAGCAACTTGGACGCCGCGACGTTCCAGGTTACATACCAGCTCAAGATCCTTACGACAGCGATATTCAGCGTTTTGATGCTGGGTCGCACATTATCAGCACGCAAATGGATGTCGCTGCTGTTGCTGATCGTGGGCGTGTCCATTATACAAGTCCCGCAGCATATGTCGTCGGCAATGGGGGATGCACAAGCGTGGCCGAAATCGCTGGCGGATTTGAAGGAGTTGGGGAGTATTGCTGCGCATAAACTCCGCTCCTCCTCCTCGCACGAACACGATCACATCGCCACCGACGCCCTACACCCAACATCCCAGATGAATCCCCACACAGGCCTCCTCGCCGTGCTCATCGCATGCGCCCTCTCGGGCCTCGCAGGCGTAACCTTTGAAAAAATCCTCAAAGACAGCAGTAAATCCGCTGCCCCAACGACACTGTGGGTGCGCAACTGCCAGCTCTCCTTCTGGAGCTTGTTCCCTAGTTTCTTCCTGGGCGTGGTGTGGAAGGAAGGTGCGGAGATTAGGCGGACGGGTTTTTGGGCGGGGTATAATTGGGTTGTTTGGACGGCTATTGTTTTCCAGGCCGCCGGGGGTATTGTTGTTGCGTTGGTGATAAACTATGCGGATAATATTGCGAAGAACTTTGCGACGAGTGTGAGTATTGTGTTGAGTTGCGGGGCGAGTGTGTGGTTTTTTGGGTTCAGGGTTACGGGTTCCGTGAGTTCCCTTGCTTTGGAAGCGTTGATGTTGATGTTGATGTTAATGTGTGGTTTAGTTCTTCATTGGCACGTGTGTCGTGCTCTTTGCGACGTATTTGTATACGAAGCCGGAGCGGAATGTGGTGGCTGTTGCGAGGTTGGCGGATTTGGAGAAGATGACGACGACGACGGGGACGGCGGAGGCTGAAGGGTTTTCGGGTGGGATGGTGAAAGAGGGAGGTGGGCGGTCGAAGCGGGAGGATTGAAAATGTTTGTGAGTAGTGTGGCAGAAAGTTGTTGGTGCTTTTATGATACCCATTTGCTCAATTACGCACCTTCTTGGCTCAAGTCAGCCGAACACTTTTCATACATATGGTTCGATCGCTCAGATACTGAAGCTCAGGGTGGTAGGCCAGACATGCGATCTGGTGAGGTCCGCGATATCATGTTGGGCAGCGACTTTCTCGTCGTGCCTGCTCCTTTCGTCTCAACCTCTCTCACCTCTTCTCGTCATCCTTCGCCCCACCACATCGTCATCGTTCCTTTCGTCTCGTTCCTCACTCCTTCTGCTTGGCTGCTCACCCCAGTATCCTCGTCGGTCTGCGTGTTTCACGCCATCAGCAGTCATGGACGACGACGCGTACTACCGCTACGACGACCGCGAGCCACAGCACGCATCGCACTTTCCGCTTTCGCAGCCACTGTTCGGTCAGCCTGCGAAGCCATTTCCGGCTCAGGACCGCTTTTTGCCGACGCAGTATGATGAAAATGTCGATGATGCCCCCTACAGCCGGAGTGAGGGCATGCAACTCGATTCGTTTGGTGAGTAGATCTCCTGCCCATGTAGCGGACGCTTGACTCACCTGGGCAGATAATCGCCTTTTGCAGCAGCCGTATACAGATCGCCAGCGACAAGCTGAGCAGGGAAGAACGAGATTGTCGCTCGCGCCGGGACCGTCCAAGGTCTTTGGTAATGCTGGACCTCAGGAGTCGCAGGTGTCGTATCAGCCTCGCGGTGCGGTGCAGTCTCAGATGCTGGTGAAGTCCCATCAGTACGATGAATACGAAGAGCCTTGTAAGTTCATTACATCGAGTGCGAGGTCAAATGGTAACACAAATTGGCAGCACAACAACGAGATCGTGTTGAGCCGTTGATAGATGGTCAGCTGAGTGAGTCGACCAAGCGGACACGGAAGGTGCGATGAAGTGCTGACAAAATCAAGGCCGCTTTGCGTACAATGCCAACCAACCTCAAGGGTCGAGTTCTGACACGCCAGTCGGACCATCGTCCTCTCCAGCGCTCAAGGCTGGGCAGCGACGTGCTGAGCACACGCCTCCAATGTCTACGTTCCGTGCATCCGGGGCTTCGCTATTTCAGAACGAGCGCCAAGACAACAAACCTCAATACCAACAGCGTCACGACCGTCCCTTCAAGCCAGTGATACCAGCTCGACGATCGGTGGAAGAGGAGCAACCACAGCATGGTGTGCCACAACATGCAACAGTCAGCCAGCGCGCTTCCAATTTCGAAGCTCCTCGGCCTCAACCAGTACCGATGAACCTCTCTCATGCACCTCTTATGTGCCAGGGCATACCTCTCGTTCCCGTTTCAACCCTCCCCGATAGACTACGAACCGTCTTCCCGTACCCCACTTTCAATGCTGTTCAGTCCAAGTGCTTCGACAGTGTTTTCAGATCTGACGATAACTTCGTGCTTGCCTCGCCAACGGGCAGTGGTAAGACTGTGATTTTGGAGCTCGCACTGTGTCGTGCTATTGCTACCAACGCGACTGGCCAATACAAAGTTGTGTATCAAGCCCCAACCAAAGCACTGTGTGCCGAACGCCAGCGCGACTGGGAGGCGAAGTTCACGCCCATCGGACTGAAGTGTGCTGAGCTCACGGGCGACAGCGACGCGTCTGATGTTCGCAATGTTCAGAGCGCCAACATCATCATCACCACGCCCGAAAAGTGGGACAGCATTACCAGGAAGTGGAAGGATCACGAGAAGCTCATGCGCCTGATCAAGCTCTTCTTGATCGACGAGGTTCACATCCTCAAGGAGGACCGCGGCGCTGTGCTAGAAGCTGTTGTCTCGCGGATGAAGTCGATTGGGACCGACGTTCGGTTCGTTGCCCTTTCAGCGACGGTTCCGAACTTCCACGATGTCGCTGCTTGGCTAGGAAGGAACTCTTCCGACCCTCATGCACCGGCTGCCAATGAGAAGTTTGGTGAGGAGTTTCGTCCTGTGAAGCTTCGCAAGCATGTATGTGGCTACATGTCCAACACCAGCAACGACTTTGGCTTTGAAAAGGTACTTGATTCAAAACTGCCTGAGGTCATTACAAAGTACTCCGAGGGCAAGCCTATTATGGTGTTCTGTGCCACTCGATCGTCCTGCCTCAAGACTGCGCAACTAATCGCCGGTTGGTGGGTGTCCAGACACGGACAGGATCGCAAGTGGGCCCCTCCGACAAAGCAGATACGGCTTCTCAACAAGGACCTCCGTGAAACAGTCGCATCTGGTGTCGCATTCCATCATGCTGGTCTTGATATCGACGACAGGACAGCAGTCGAGAAAGGCTTCCTCGGTCACGAAATCAGTGTCATCTGCTGTACAAGCACATTGGCTGTCGGCGTAAATTTACCATGCCACTTAGTCATTGTCAAGAACACCATGACCTACACCAACGAAGGCCTGCAAGAGTACTCAGATCTCGAGATGATGCAGATGCTTGGCCGCGCTGGCCGACCCCAGTTTGACGATACAGCCGTAGCGGTTATCATGACTCGCCAGACGAAGGCGAAGCGATATGAGATGATGGTCACGGGTCAGGATGTTCTAGAGAGCAAGCTTCATTTGAATCTCATCGACCACATGAACGCAGAGATCGGCCTCGGCACTATTCGCGACCTCGTGTCCGCTCGCAAGTGGCTGACCGGCACCTTCCTCTACGTACGTCTTCAGCAGAATCCGAGCCACTACAAGCTCGAAGGTTCGAGGAGCGGTCAAGACATTGAGGAACAGATCGATGACATCTGTTTCCGGGACATTACGCTGCTCCGCGAGCACAGCCTTGTCTCCGGGGAGGAGTACTTTCGGTGCACGGAGTACGGTCATGCTATGGCTCGTTACTACATTCACTTCGACACTATGAAAGTGATTATGGGAATTCAGTCGAAGGCTACTCCATCTGAAGTTGTAAGTAAGCCCTGCACACACGCAAAAGATACGACTAACCAAGTGACTATAGCTTTCGGCCATCGCTCAAGCTTCCGAATTCTCTCAGTTGCGTTTTCGAGCTGGCGAGAAGCCCGTATACAAGCTCCTGAACAAGTCTGCATCAATCCGCTTCACCATACCAGTCAACCTCGATCTCCCAGCACACAAGGTGTCTCTCATCATCCAGAGCGTTCTCGGCGCAGCAGAAATCTCCTGGGATGGGGAGAAGGTGAAACACAAAGGCCAATACACAACTGAATGCGCGATCGTCTTCAAGCATATAAGTAGCTTGATCCGATGCATCATCGACTGCCAGATTTGCCTGGGTGATTCTGTGAGCATTCATAGTGCTCTCATGATTGAGCGTAGCCTTGGCTCTAGGACATGGGATGACAGCCCGCTTCAATTGAAGCAGATCGAGGGCATCGGCGCCGTGGCAGTGCGCAAGTTCGTGAATGCTGGTATACGTAGCATTGAGGACTTGGAGGCCGCTGATGCACATCGGATCGAGACGCTTATCAGTAGGAATCCACCGTTTGGTATGAAGGTGCTTGAGGCGGTCAAGTCGTTCCCGAAGCTACGCGTTTCGCTTCACGCGCAGCCCTCGTCGGTAAGTACGATCTCATGCTCATGTAAGTCTGGCGGCACTGACATCACGGCAGGTCACGAAATGCCCAGACGGCGTCAAGATCCAGATCAAAGCTGATATTGGTTTCATCAATGATAAGCCTCCGCAACGCTTCGCTGGCAAGCTTGTGTATGTGTGTCTGCTCGCGGAGACTTCGGATGGGCGTAAGGTACACTTTGCCCGCATCAGGTATGCGACTTCTTGTCCCTAAGATATGTATAGTCGCTAATTGCGACAAGTGGTCAGAATTTAGGTCTTGGTCAGAGTCTCACCTTTCCAGCTCTTTTGACGAGCCATGATCAGAGCATCAACTGTTATGTCATGTGCGACAGCATTGGTTAGTATGATACCTTTCTCGTGAAGAGGCTGCGCTAACACTCTCAGCCGGCAGTCTGCGAGGGGCCACCGTGAAGCCGAAGATCGCTCCTTCGATGTTCCCAGCTCCCAAGGAGCCAGAGCCTGACACGCCTCAACAACCAAACACATCGAAGCGTCGCGCCGAACCTGTCCAACCCGCGCGCAAGCGTTCCACGACTAGCGATGATTTCGGGGATGATGGCATTGACGACGATGAGCTCATGAAGGTATCTGTTGGGGATCTCGAGTTCGAACATATTGATAGCTTCGCCAACCCTATGGATGCCATCACACGCAAAAACACTGCGAAGAACAAGACTGGTAAAGCGAAGAGTCTGGCGACACCCACCACATCTGGTGCGGATGGCGACAATCAGGAGCCAGTTCAGCTGGCCAATGGGAAGTGGGCCTGCAACCACAAGTGCAAAGACAAGAATGCTTGTAAGCACCTTTGCTGTCGCGAGGGCACCGAGAAGCCACCTAGAAAAGCAGCTTCAGCGAAGACCCGGCCATCGGGTGACGGGGAGTCAGAGTCTACGCCTCGTCCGTTGACTCAAAAATCACCTCAAAAGCAGAGCATGCTGCAGCTCACGGCCTCGAAGCGCAAGATCTCTTCTGCAATTGAAGAGCTAGACTTCACACAGCAAGAGAAAAAGAAGAGGGCCGACTACGTCAACAACGGTCCCAGGGACTACCGCGATCTTCACCAGCTGCACAAGAACATCCAGAAGAAAGAGCCGCCTTCGAGTCTTCACTTGGTCATGTACCAGAAGCCCGCGTATTCCTACTCTCAAGGTGGTGAACATAACCTTTCCTTTCTACGCCCGCCCGGATCAAGGCAGTCTGGGGTCTCGAGCGACTATGGTGATATGCCAATAGACGACGCATCGCCGCACTTCGAAATGTCTCAGCATGCCACTACTTTCCGCGATCCTGTCAACCTGGGCAATGACATGGATGTGAATGACTTTATGGACTATCCTGCCACTGCGCCTGTTCCTTCCCGTGGATCCGATATCTTTGGCGATGACGACTCATTGCTCGGTGATGCTATGATCGGCCTCGTTGATTCTCACAGTCTGCGAGAGACGGGCAATGACAACCACGGCAGCATGGATACCCTCGAGGAAGCTCTCAACATGGAGTATGAGGCGTCTTTGCCCGATGAAGATGTTGCTATGGACGTGGCTCACACGGTTCATGACGAGAACAATGGGCGAGTCATCGACAACGCGCCAGTTGCAATCACATTCCAGTCGCCTACAGTCCCAGTCCAGAAGCGGAGTGTCCCGTTCGCCCAGGACAGCTCAAGCTCGACGCAGCGCCGTCCCAGTGACTTCAAGCCAGCAAAGATCATGCTCAAGAATGCAGAACTGGAGGAGCCCAGGGTCACTCCACGCGAGAAGCCGGTCACCACGGACAACAAGATCCTCGAGGACGAAATTGATGTACTGGACTTCTTGGACGACGAAATTGATGATGATGCTCCGGTCAAGGAAGTGCCAGAGGCGTTCAAAGGTCTTGATTCGTGGATATACCAGGAGTTTGGGGATATTGTGGAGCTGGTGGATGAGTGAGCTGTGGGATGAGCATGGTTGTGGCGAAAGAAGTGTTAGGCTGTGGGTGCATGGTGTGAAGAGGGTGCTCGATGTTTGTGGGTCTGTTCCGTACGCTCGTTGCGCTGTCGATATGACCACAGCATTTCCAAGCGCCAGCGCCATTTACAGTTCGGATAAAGATACGGCGCTTTTCCTTCACAATGTTCACACAAAGGGTCGTATCAAGGTCGTGTCAAAGGAAGACTTGAAGCCACCTTTATTCTCCTATGGCACGTCCATCATGCGCATGACAATGGCATTGTAATACCAAATACCTACTTCACTCTACTTGGATTTCTTTTTCGGAGGACATTGACATTTCGACATCTCTCTCAATTTGTGAAATTATATGTGTATCATTGACAGCTAACATGAGCGACTCAGACTCTGCCATAGTGCTCCCGTCCAACGCTTCATCAGCCGGGAGTTCGTCCCCAAGAGGCTCCAAATCAGCATCCATACCATCATCCGTAACAGTAACAGACTCGGAAGATAGCGACGCACCTGTAATCGTCATACCCCTACCCCAACCTCCTCCACCTCCACCAAGGTGCGACGACTTCAATCACTGCCACCCACCAGGCATGAATTCCTGCCCTGTCTCCATCTACCCTTGTCCCGGCCTCGTCACGAATCACCATCACACGCCACGCTCATACGCCGGCATCGATCATCCCTGGCCGCACCACAGCTTCATCTGCAACCAATGTACCCGTCACGGCGACCAACACAAAGTCACGACCATCTCCGTCGTAGCCAACACGGCGCAGCGTTCGGGCTCCAAAGTCTTCCTGTGCAAGCGGTGCATGCGCGACGAAATAAAACTCTACTGGGAGCGCTACCTCACCGCGAAGCCTTCCGGCCCTGCAGCCGCACCATCACTGAGAAACATTTCGCGGTGGCCCTGGGGTCCGGCGCCAAATGACTTGCAGAACCTGTGCTACTGCTATCGGAAGTCCTATGTGTAGTGTTATAGGAACTGCCATGCGTGCAGGGAGTATATCTGGACCTACGAGTTTGAACTTCCGTGGCACAACAATGAAGACATCCTGCGCAAGCATATGCGCCTTGTCATCAAGGGGAAAAGGAAGCCTTACGGGTATAATGAGACAATTGCGAACCGCGTGCAGCAGCGGCATCCTAATGCGCGGATTGCGAAGGGGATTGGGCGTATGTGTCCGTGTGGTGGCGAGCCAGTGGTGTTGCCGCCTGGTGGGGAGTACATCGTGTATTGCATGGCGTGTATGGGCGTTTTGGTGATTCCGGCGTTGCTACCGCCTGAGTATCAGCAGGCGCAGATGACTAGGCCCAGAAGGCTTACGAGGAGTCATGGAGTGAGTAGGACGAGGGGGCCTGCGAGGGCGGAGCGAAAGGCGGCGTGGAGGGTTAATATTGAGAGGGGGTGGGTTCCGGGTGACGAGTATATTGGTGGGACGTAATGAGGGTCGAAGACAATGTTTGTTCGAATTTTGGTTTTAGGATAGTGGACTTAGCAGTTCCTCGTGCATCCGAATGGGAACGGCAATACAGCTGGACTCTTGTACCCGCCCTTACCTACGCTCCTCACGCCGAAAATGACGTTGTCCTTGTGAATCGTTGCGGACGTGAGGTTGTAAAAGTTTACGTTACCGACGTCGATCACGTTCGTCCAGTGCGGTTCTATGGTCTCGCGGTATACGATTTCGTAGCCCTCCACGGGTAGACCAACTGGTGCATCCCACTTGAACTGACTGAAGTTGTCGGATACAGTCACGTTGATCCCGACGTTTGTTGGCTCGCCAGGCGCGTTGGCTAGACTCCACATCGTGCTTGCGACGACTTTGGCTGCTCGCGTGTTGTACTCGAAGTCAAGCCACTCGACCAGGTCTCCGTACTGCTTGCCGTTGCGGACAGTGACGTTCTGGTGCTGCTGAGTGTAGTCTTCATTTGGCTGGACGAAACGCACACCAGTGAAGCCAGCTTCAAGGAATGGGCGGTGGTCACCACCACGACTATAGCGGTCCAGGCGGTATATGAGGCGCACGGTCATCTCTGTGAGAGCGTTGGAAGCGACTTCGTGGATGTGACGTCCAAGATTACGACTCGGGCTATCATTATCGCCACCGATACTAAGACGAGACGTAGTCGTCGTGGAGTTCTCCGTGAGTGGTGTACCCTGGCAGAACAAGCGGATGTTGTATGGATCCTTTGTGCCGTCTTCGGCTCTGGAGCTTCGTTATGTCAGTACTTGAATACATGCAGAAGCATGATTAACTCACTTTCCGACCATGTCGAGGTTGATCATGCCAGCGAGGTTGACCGAGTTGTTCTTGTATGTCTGCGCCAAGTTCTCCGCGCCGAGAAGACCTTGCTCTTCCCCTGCAAAGGCCGTAAAGGCAATAGTAGTCTTGGGCTTGTAGTGCGCAAATACACGTGCCAGCTCGAGCGAGACTGCTACACCAGAAGCATCGTCAACGGCACCTGGCGCATCGCCTTGATAATCGATGGGGTCACTGTTTCTCGAGTCGTAATGTCCTCCTGTAACATACAGCCTATCTGGATCTTCGCTTCCCTTAAGCGTAGCCACAACATTCGTGATGTTAACCGGGAAGATGATCCTCTCGTTGTCGCCTGGGTACTTGATGAAGCTGTTCCAGCTGACTGTCATTCTGCCTTCACTCGCATCCGCAGCATCTTGAAACTTCTCCGTGAGCCATGTTCGAGCAGCGCCGATCCCTCGCACTGGATTGGTCTGGCTCGATAGCGTGTGTCGCGTGCCGAACGAGGCAAGCTTCCGCACGGTTGCTTCTATGTTTGCTTGTGAGATCTGCGACAGGATCTTTTGAAGGTCTTCACCTGGTAGCTGTTGCTCGATTTTTTTCCCGACTGTCGCTACAGGCCATTGCTGGGTACTTGGGAACGACTGGTGTGGGTGATGCACATGGATCGGCGAAGAAATGACAGATTGTAGGAGGGCAGTCGCGCAGAAAGCGAAAGCAGGTGTTGACCGCATAATGTATGATGGCTTTCTGTGCAAATGTAAATACAGCGGTACCTCAACATTTATACTTGATCATATCTTGATATCCCACTCTTCGCAGCGGGCTGTATACAGCCGATATCTCTGCAGGTTGTGAGGTCGAACTAGATGAGCGTCATCGGCACCGAGAACGTCACTTGCTATCGTAACTAGCACAGATGCAGATCCCCATTGTAACAGGAAGTTCACTATGCATCCAAGGCGCCCAACGGTGTGATAGGGGAAACTTCAAAAGCCGATCGGAACATTTACTGCGGAGTCGACTTGGCAACGGCAGCGGCGTTGCGGGGTTCTCCATGGCGCAGCTTCATGTCTGCGGTCGTTGGCGCCTTACCATCATCTGCCATTCACAACGAATTATTTCATGTCATCATTGAATTTTTGTCATTCGACAAGTGCGTGTACATCGCACTGAGGGTATACAAGCTACGTTACCAACACCCCGAAAGATCTGCGTACAATCGCGAAGCCATCCAGCAATTACAAATCTTTGGCCAATGGCGTCCCGTATCCAATGTCAGGCCTTCATCGCAAAACAAGCTGTTACAAGAAGAAACGAAACGGTGGGCACATCTTTCAGTCCGGAGAAGCGATGAGGGCGAAGATGTCGACGGCCTGCATGGGAGAAGCACATCGACGAACACTAGGAGCGGCCTGCGCGAAGACATCTCCGTACTCGTTGCCAAAAGACACGCGTCGGGGCGGAGTGAAAGGACGGTGAGACTGTCGAGAAGACAGGAATGATGAAGATGGCTGCGAAAGCTCGGGTGTGGCGTACCAGACGTTATCACGTGTCGTTTGTGGTGGAGTGTTCGAAGTAGTGGTAGACTGAGCCAGCGCGTGGAGTGCGGAGTGCTCGGTATCTTCATGTGCGCCAGTGTAGAGCTGGTCAGCCTCGTGGTAGAGAGCCCAAAGCTCAGCGGAGAGATCTTTCTTTGCTGTCTCGACAGGCTTCTGGTGGTGCACGGGGTTTTGCAGGGTGAGTAGCACAGCTGCGACGTCTTCTTCGACAGTCGAAGTGGGTACATCCTGCATCTTGATGTCTGTGGCGTCAGGAAGGTGGGAGAAGAGGTACCGCCACTCTTCCAGGTTGTCCGAGTACTCAGACTCTTCCATGACGCCTTTCTCCTTCATGTCCAACTTCATCTGCTTGTAAGTCTGGAGCATCTTCATGGTGACCTTGGGAACGAAGGCATCGCCTGACGTGCCGAAGACGCACTGACTCAGACGATCTCGGAGGCGCTGACACATGCGGTTGATCTTGGATGCGAAGGCGTTGGAACGGCGCTCGGCGCGTGGCTTGGTATCTTTGCCGTAGTGGTCCTGGATCACGCGACCAGCGAAGGTGTTGTTGAATGCTTGGAGGATGTCGATGGTCTTGGGAAGAATCATGCCACGGGTGAGTGACTCGGCGATCGACAGCTGGAAGTAGAGCTCGAACCACAGCTCTTCGTCTGGGAGCCATAGAATGACAGCTTTAGACTTCATGCCAGCGCGGCCGTAGATCTCTGCATAAGACAGCCTTGGTCAGCGACACTCTTGGATGCGACGGTACCAGGATGCTCGATGGTGGGAAGATGGAACAACTTACGGTTGCGCCAGTTGTTGATCTTGTTGATGTGCTCTACATCGTTCCAGTCGATGCTGCTGTGTGGTATGTTGCGGAAGTGCAGTTCCTTTGCTTCACCACTGACGGAATCATCGCAGAGCATGCGCAGAAGGCTCTCGTCTCGCTGGCCGACTTTGGCAGTCTTGCGAGTACCACGCGGCACAAGATGGGACTTGAAAGATGCGCCTTCAGAGACTCCTGATTTCTCGCGCTTGACGACCGGCTTGCGGGCGCGTTGCGATGTGCGTGGAACGGAGCGTGTGGTCTTGGCACGTGGGTTGGCCTTGTTCTTCTTCGGAGGAGTGGTGTTGAAAGAGTCGGAACTGATGTCTTCAGAGGCCCGCCTCTTCAGACTATTGCGCGTGGCCATGGCCGGCCTGGTGTCGTTAGCTGAGCACTTCTCAGGTTGATTTGCACATTGCCCGAGGCTTCGCCATAGCTCACTGAGTGAGGTGACGGGCCTTGAAAGCGCTGAGTATCATACCTTAGCGATTCTGCGAGGCTTTTAGAAAGTAAAAGCTAAGAGTGCTGAAAGTGCGAGCGATGATTGGTGTGTGGTTGCTGTGGCGTTGGTAGAAAAAGAGTGGTAATCGCACAACAGGTGGTGCGCTTCGCGGATTTGAAAGTTCGAGGGAAAGAAAGCAAAGGCAAAGAATTGAGTGAGAAGGAAGAGACTTAATTGTATTGTGCGCTAATACAAAAAGTAGAGAATACGCGAGGTGAAGAAGAGAAAGTTGATCGCACAATAGGCCAGAGAGCAAACGCGCTGAACGACAATAGGACCCACCACAACACAATGACAGACCGCGTTTGGTCGATACCACGTGTCCTCGCGCGCAGTCTCTGCGTGCGCGAGGAGAATTTCGTGATGGTCGGTGTGGTGCGCAGCTCGCTCATTCACTGCGTCACTCACAGGTACCCATCTCCACCAGAGTTAACATGTCCAATATATACCAATTAATTTCCAAACCTCTCATAAAACTTAATTAGTTGAGATACTGCTTGGTCAGAGTTTGTGCGTCGTTAGGTCCCTCCTTCGACGACCCGGGTCGGTCAAGGGACAGGTCCTGAGTTCGATTCTGAATGTAACCGAGAGGTGGACCTGCTTAGGTCGCTCTGAGTTCCCATCAGTACCCGAGATGTAAGAGGGGTGCTTGTGTTTTTGCAGTTTTTTGGGCTTAGCCCAGCAGAGTATTTAACTGTTCTTTTTGCTTCTTTTTGGGTCATGGAATATGAAGCCGCTAGTGAGTGTACAAGTGATAGACGTGTAGGAGAGTCGCATGCATGTCTACAATACATGTTAGCTAACCTACCAATCCAGCACGTACGGCTCACATGAAGCTGTCGCCATGACGTATTCCGTGAGAACATAGCCTAGGTGCGTGACTAAACTTTCGAATCGCGAGGTAGCGAGTATCAGTGATAACGTCGCCGTCGTAGCCAGCAAAGACACTGCTAGTAAAGCCTACTGACTATAAATCACGTCTCAATTGTTTGGGAAATGATGGTGGGGAGACATAGGAGCTGAATACGTGAGAGCTTTCTCAGCTCGTAGAAGAACCGGAACCGCCAATACTCGACGATTGAAATTGATACCAACAGTATATATACCGAGCACTGGCGTGCCGCACTGTAACTCTTCGAGTCGTTGTTAAAGGCAGAATGAGGATCTTGGACCGCAACCCATTCGCTTCTACGATACAACACTGAACAGTACGTCTCGTGACCATCAGTATCAAAATATGCGAAAAGTCTCAGTGACCCCACCGCTCATGCTCATCGCATCGATATCAACGCACCGATTAAAGTCATACATGTAGCAATCTCCAACCAGCCTCCAAAAGCCGTCAACAGGCCTGAGCATGAACGGCACACGTGCTCCGAAAAGTAAACGACCACATCTCCAGATTGACTGATGGCTGGGCGCAATGCAAGTCGTCCAAGCTTGGACGTGAAGAGGGTCTGCGCGGACATATCGACCTTTAGAGCGGCGAAGGCCGCAAGCGAAAGTGTGTCTGGCATTGGGTCTTGCCGTGTAGGGGAATCGTCAGATTTGATGTTGGCAGAGTCGTTTCGCTTTCTCGCAAGGTGAATGAACTCTGGGAGCCACAGATGGCGCCTGCAAATTTCTTTGAATGACGGGTCAGCGAGCGTTTGTTCGAGCGTAGCTGCGACGCAATCAATATCATGTAGAGCTGACAATTCTTCGAGCAGATCCTCGCAACCCCATAGCGATAGGTTATCTTGCTGTGATTCCGGAGTGCCAGTCATCTTGTGTGTTTGGCTTACGACATCGAGCGCGTAGCCGTCAATACACAAGCACTCGCCGACAGCACAAGTTTCTATGGCCACCCTAGCAGTCTTCGATTTCCGTGTGGCTCGAGACCTTGAGGGTCGCAAAGGTCGCAGAGGCCTACTGATGTTGAATTCCGGAACCCAAGACGGAACCTCATCGGAAATTGAGCCTCAATGTTGGACGCGCGAGAGGACGGTGAGGTCATGCTGCGCGTACAAACAATTCTTGACCTCCTGTCGCCAGGGCAGCATTTTTTATTTGCTACTCTTTGATTTGAAAGCATTCCATGGCTGTTGCTTCGTAGTCGGGCTCGATGAACAGTGATTGGTCGCGTACAGCCCGGTCACAAGTATATAGGCCTAATAACCCGTATACACGGTCTCTCGGGTCGGAGAACACGAAGCCCTGGGACGCTCCGATAAGATTATGGAATGTGTCTCCTCCGGTTGTGCCATTTTGAGTCTCGCGAACGTAGTACAACGCGTAGCAACGTCGGAGGGAATTATTTGATAGCTTTCCCTGATTGAACACACCAGTGCTAGCGAATCCGATCCAGTCGACGTCAATTTGCGCGTGGCCCCAGTACATGTACGCCACAGAAGACAAAGCCAGCTCTTGGATGACCCAGCCGCGCCCGAACCAGGGACATAAACACAGGCTCGTCAAGCCAGCAACGTTTCCTAAATCAGGTAAGAAAGGCACCACTGGAGACTTGGCTCCTTGGACCAACTTGTTGCGCCAGAGATAATTTGGGTACTTCGCTGGGTGAGTGAGACCTGGCCAGGCAGGCAAAGGCTGTTTCCAGCCGTCGGGGTATTTTGAGGCTAGCCATCGAACGATGCCGTTCAGTGATGCTTGGACTAATGTGTCATCCTCGTGTCCTAGCCAAATCAACGTTCGAGCACCCCCCTATACACCTCTTGCATGATTCTCACTTGTGAGGACTTTTCTTCGTCGTTTTCTTGGTTTATGGAAACGGCATCAGCCCATAGCATGCGCTGTCCAGCCGTGTAACGAAACGTTCTAAGCGCAGCATGTAAGGACTCCGTGACAGGAAGCGCACAACCATCACAATAAATCGACTGGGTTTTTGACGAGTCGCCCCAGGCATAGGAGATCGGCTTATACTCCAGGCCGTAGGTATCGAGACTAATCGTGACCAAAGTGCATTGTAGAGGGTCTTCGCCAGATCCAGATTGCAGGTGCAATAATCTTATGTATCGTCCTTGCGGCAAGACCTTGTATTCGTATGTACTCATAGCGACGCTGAGAGTTGGGAAGTGGAAGTATGCAGACTGCGAGAGCATCAGGCTGCGGTGGGAAGATGGGCGGTTCAAGCGCTGCGCCCGCTCTTGGCATTTTCAGCCGCACTGGGTCGGATGGCGGAAGATATCGACACGTCTCAAATCAACGCACCAGCGTTCATCATCACCTCTTCCTTCCTCCGCTGCAGCTCCTGCTTCTTCTCCTTCTGCGCCATGTGCACCGCACGAGCCTGCCTCTGTGCCTCTTTCTTGACCTCGTGCTCGGCCTTGCGCCTCGCATACTCTTCAAGCTTTTTCCTTTCTAAACTCTTCCTCGCCTTGATCTGTTTGTGTTCCCTGGAACTGACATGCCATGGCTTCGACAGTACCTCCTGCTTGAAATCAGCAGTCTCAGCCCATGCCTGCGCTTCTTCATTCGTTGTCGTCACTACCCAGATCCTCTTCAGGTCGATCTGCTTGATGCCTCGGAATTCTGAGATGGTGCCCTTGGCTTTGACCACGCTGCCAATGTCCAGTCTTTGATTGTCTACCACGACCTCGAACGTGCCGAGTTGGCTGATGATGCTCACATTGGGCAGAGTTGTGACTAACGAAGAGTTCAGGAGGTCTTTATCAGCCGGTGGGACCCGCACGATTTTGAGCTCAATGGTTGCGCCGCTGCCGTCGTCGATGGTGAGGACCGTGTACTTGATGTTGATATCTTCAATAGCTACAACGACGCCTACGAGACGGACGTATCGAATGGGGTGGTTGAGATAGAAGTAGAGATGCTGTCCTGATCATTGTCAGCTGCTATCAATGCCAGCTTTAGGTGGAAAGTCGCGACCTTGGAACCCTGGCTCGGTGCGCAGCGCTTGCACATCGGCGCTGGTAATCTTCACCCAGGCGTCATATGTGGGCGAGTTACAGAAGCAGTACGCCGGATATAACCGGTATGGACGAGCAGACTGTTGCGTTGACATGTCACATTGTCTTTCGATAATGTGAGGTGTGACGAGAAGAAGGAAGACGCGACGCGGCAGGGACGGTGCGCCTGCTCACGTGTCAAAGTGCACGGATCAATTTTCCGCCCACTTCGAGTGCATCGAGTTGATCGGCTCATGCATCCACCACATCATGCGATTGCGGCGCATCCGATTAAGCCGCTTCCAAGCTCGAGGTGTTCTTTTTGTACAGGGAGCGAATCAAGGCATTGGCGTAGATGGACCGCCCATTGCAAGTTCTCCTCGCTGCCAGCGTATGCCTCAGTGAGCAAACTTTGCCAGCCAGGCTCTCCCTGTCACAACTGCTTCATCGCACTCCAAGACCACACCGCCCTGGTCATCGCTCTCCAACAGCAAGTCGGTAGGACCGGACTAGAACTCATGGCGTTTGCATCGAGTCTCGCCTACAGTCTGCTCCGGCGCGCGATGATGCGCACTACGGTACTTTACACCTCGAGCTGTCCAGGATCAGCTAGTCCGTCATGCAGCCAGCTTGGAAGCTTCCCAGCCAGCTTCCTGGCTTCCATCGGAGCACCTTGTAGCGTTGACCAAGGCCATCCAGCCATGGCAGTAAGCGGCCGTAGAGCCGGATGGCATATAACGACTGGCGCCGCCGTGATCGCGCGCAAACGCTGCATCGTTGCACTAACCCGACCTCCATAGGTTTGCTTCACGTCTGTTCGTTTGCAGCGCTTCGTCGCGATACTTCCAGCTGCATTTCCCATAATCCTTCTCTTTCAAGCGAATCTACTCTTCCTTCACACTTCACAACATGCGACCATCTGCGCCTAGGAACCTTCTGGTACTGCTCTTTGCTTCCCTGAGTACCGCGGAACCGATCGCGAAGCCAGACGCTCTGCCACAACAAATCACCAACAATGCGCCATTCTCAGGAGCCGTGTACATCGTCGATGGAAACGGGGGACAAGTCAGCGCACAAGGAACCAACTATTGTCCATCGTCAGCATCGCTAAGTTGCTCAAACGTCGGCTCACCAAGCTGGTAAGTCGCTTCATCCGATCCACCATTCATAACTAAGTATATAGGTGTTGTCCTGCCAACTACGCTTGCGTCTCCCCAGCCAATTCGAATGGCTTGATAGGATGTTGCCCCAGCGGCAATACATGCGGAGGTGTCGTAAATCAACCCACAACAGTCACGGTTTATCCGCAGCAGCAGCAGACCGCGATTGTCTACGCGAACCCACCTCCTCAAGCGACAGTCGTAGTGAACAACCCACCGACCCATGTACAAGGCAGCTTTTGCGCGACGATAACCGTGGCCGGCCCTGGTCTGCCTCGGGCTGAAGAAGGACAATGTGGCACAATCTTGCTTGTCGCTGGAGCATCAGGGCTCAAGGTCTTTGGAGCAGGGATGACTGCGATCGCGCTCATACTACATGTGGCACTCGGGAGGATGTTTCACAGGTGAGAGGGAGTAGAGCACGGAGAACTCATGATAGGAATTCTGTTGTAGCTATGATTTATGAATTCATGATTGACGCTTGTTCAGGGCATCCAGAAGCTTGAATCAACATATTGGGAACTCTTTAGTTTCCCTTCTTCGCATCCTCCTCCGCGTTCTTCGGTACACTAACAACCTTTGGCACCGTGACAGCATTCAGGTGGCGGAATGCCTATACAATCAGTTAGTACATCGGTCCACGCACGCAACAATCCCAAAAGCCGACGCACCCTCCAAACCCTCGTCTCCCAGGTCAAACTCCAAACCCAGAACGCCCACGCGCCCCCATACCCAACCCACCACACCGGACTCAATAACTGAAACACAGAACTTACCTGACTAATCGAGCCTTCAGGCAACTTCCCATCCCACTTATCCTCGACTTTCTGAATCTTGCCCTCGCCATCCAGATGAATCGCCACGAGACTCTGAATTGTCTGCTCCTTGCCAATCCCCTTGATCACATACTTTGTCCTCAGATCCATGAGAATCGGGTTGCCGGCATCCTTCACCTGGTGGTTCAGTCGCTCGATCTCGCTGAACGCTTGCTGCAGGCCGTACCACTGCGCGGCGAACTTGTCGCGGCCCTCAGCGATGGTGAGCGGATCGGTGAAAGTCGCGTCGTCGCGCCAGAGACTGAGTTTCGAGAGTGAAGGGCGGCCGGCGAAGAGGTCGAGGACCGAGCCGACGATTGTTTCTTGTTGCACTGAGAGTTTTATGCCTGGGGCGGTGGTGATGTGCTTAACCTCGATGTTGAGATCTGAGTTTGAACTGGACATTTTGGCGGTTGCGATTCGGGAGACGAGTGGTGCTCTGTGTGTAAATGTGGAAGTTGTGAGAGTTTTGGTGCAGGTGTGGAGAGTGGAGGGACGCATGTCGGAGTGTTTATATGTTGTATGATGTGTGTGGGTGTTGCGTGGGTTGTTCTTTATCCAATTGTAATATGGCTGCGCGTCATACACAACGCGCGCAAGGTGCGCTTTGGGTCATGGGAAAGTCATGACGACATGGCTAGCGCATGGGGATTCGAGAAGGGGTGATTTTGGTGAGATTGCGGGGCGGGTAAGCCTGGATCTTCGGAGTACGGACGAGGTACGAGTACTTGGTGCGGGAAATATCATGCCTGCGGATATGTGTGTAGATATGTTGAGCTAAGAGCGTGTTGTGGTTGTGAGCATCGAATGATCGCATCCTGGGTCTTGATTGGCTGGGGGACCTCGGCGCTTTGACGTCAGTTCTTCTACACACAATTCTTCATGTGTTACTGATTTGGACATGCTTTAGGAGCAATGCAATTTGATGAGTTTTAAGATGCAGTCAAAGTTGAACTGATGCTGCCCAATACTTGACAGACCCGTCAGACACGTTGGTGTCTTGCGCCATGGGCTACTTCTCATGCCCAGCGGTCGCAATCCGTAATATCATCTCCTCCAAGCCAGGCACATGTATACAATCAATACCATGCTCCTCAAGCTTCTTCCTCCCTTCATTTTCGCCCACAAACTTCTCTGGCTCCTTGACGCCCAGGTACACCTTCTTGATCCGCCTTTGGCCATCGACACCAGTGGTGCGAATGATGCGGTCCACACATGGCATATTGCCACTTAGTCGTAAGTTACACGGCTCCATGGTCGTGTATATGGCTGTGTTTTGTGGTAATGCTTCGCCTACGCGCTCTTCAGGTAGGCTATGCTCTTTGGCGTACTTGAGCAGACAGCATTGCTCGGCGTGTGTGTTGCCCTCGCACTCCAGCGTGTACCCTCGTGATAAAATGGTACCAGTATCGGCATCGACTAGTAATGCGCCGACACGGAAGTTTGATGGCTTTGGTGGTGATTCTTGTGCCTGATCCAGTGCGAGACGCATGTACACCATGTGATCATTGGGATCTGGAGCTTGTGCAGGAGGCACTGGGCCGTCCCACATCTTGACGGCGCCAGTCCAGCTGCTGTCGGTCATGGCGAAGGTCAAAGAAGAGTTATGCAAGGTGAATGTGGGACTGATTGGGTGAGAGTGAGGCGCACGTTGGATTCTTAGCTCCGGGCTAATTCCACGTCGCGTCGCGTTCCTCGAAATCTGCGCCACACCACCAACTTTTGACAGCACACGTCACCTGCATTGATATACTCAAAATGGCGAGAAGTAGTCGAGCAAAGCGTGAAGAGGAGGAGGAGGATGCCAAGCGCGATGCCGAATCTCTCAACAACGAGCAGGAGGACGACGTTGAGGGCGAAGAGGGCCCACCAGAAATCGATCCGTATGAGGTGCTCGGACTGGAGGCAGAAGCGACGGCAGACGATGTCAAGAAGTCGTACCGGAAGCTTGCGCTCAAGCACCACCCAGGCATGCACACATACACATAGTACTACCTCGGCGCATCGCTAATTTCCTCAAGACAAGGCTGCGCCAGACGACAAGGAAACCGCCCACAAGCAGTTCCAAGAAATCGCATTCGCATACGCCGTGCTCTCAGACGACCGCCGACGCAAGCGCTACGACCTCACCGGCAGCACGGCCGAGACCCTCGAGGACGACGACGACTTTAGCTGGCTCAACTTCTACCGTGAGCAATTCGAGAACGTCGTCACCGAGGAGGCAATCAACAGGCTCACGACTGAGTATAAGGGCAGCGCTGAGGAGCGAGATGATCTATTGAACGCATACACCAAGGGCAAGGGCAACCTCAACACCGTCTACCAGATCGTCATGCTCTCCGACGTACTCGTAGACGACGACCGCTTCAGACAGATTCTGGACGAGGAGATTGCAAACGGCAATATCGAGTCGTATCCGGCCTACGCGAACGAGACGGATGCGACGAGGCAGAAGGTCAAGGACGCCGAGCAGAAGAGTCGTGATGCCTTCGATAAGCGCCAAGCTAAAGAGGACGCCGACAAGAACACTAACGGCAGGGTCAAAGCCAAGAGCAAGAGCAAGAAAGGTGGCGCCGGCGACATGGCCGACCTCGCAGCCCTGATCCAGCAACGTCAGAAGGCACGGTCAGGCGGGTTCTTCGACAAACTGGAAGCACGTTATGCTCCCCCTGCACGCGGTAGTAAGCGGTCTACGCCCATGGACGAGCCGCCCGAGGAGCTGTTCGAGGCCAACCGCACAAAGAAGGCTAAGAGGAGTACTCGCGCGAAGAAGGTCGAGGAGGACGAGATGGATCTTGATGAAGAGGACATTGGCGATTCAGAGGAGGAAGAGGCGCCGAAGAAATCAAAGGCCAAGTCTAAGGCGAAGGGCCGTGGAAGGGCTAAGGCGAAGGCTTGAGAGCTGGACTGGGCGATATGGAAGGAGTTTTGCACATACATTAGCGATGGAATGGGCGTTCAAGGCATGGCGGACTGATGGAGCGATTGCATAGCATGGAGTTTGGGATTCACGGATGGCACGACATTGGGGGTGGTGAGCGCATCTTTCGATCGGTCTTAACGGCAGCTATGACATGGTAGCAATGCATTTTCAGCAGTCTCGTTCCTTTCTTGGTGCTCCTCACGTCTTATCTCGTCATTACTTTTTCGCGTCTTCTGTCTTGTGTCTGTCCGTCGTCATGGTCACCGAGCTGTTGTCTGGGAGCCTCAGTCCACCCTCACCCTAGTCCCAAACTGTTTTCTCTCACTTCTCACCAGCGCCTCTCCACGTGCAAACGCGCTCTCTTGTTGATCCCGTTGAACGGCCAACGCCACGTGCTGTTGACGGAGCAATTTCTTTTACTTTCGTTGCACGCGTTATTTTCGTGTCAAAACAAAAGACTCTTTGCTCTATCACACATCAACACCGCACAAAGCTTGATAACCGTCAACTACGTCTCTGTCCGCTTTACTCGTGTAGTACTGCGGCAGCCTCAACTTGACACACGCACGCGCTTAAGAAGAGACTCTTCAAGACATCAGTCATGTCGGGGCCAATGCCAATGGCGAGTCCTCACACGCCTTCGGCTCCTATGCCGCCAATGGCAAACCCTCATACGCCTTCCTCCGCTCGAAAGGTCAACAAGCACCAAGTCAGGGCCTTGCGCACTCAGTGTTAACGTCAGCACAGACGCCGTCAACCACAACTCCATCCAAGTCTCGCACCTCCAAGCCATCGACTACCAAGCGCAAGGCCAAGGACGAGGTCAGTCATCGTAACAGTCTGCGTCAATAAATCCATCCTTTCTAATGGTCTCTTCAGAATGCGTCGCCCAAGGACACAACGCCCAGTAAGCCCAAGGCCAGGAACAAGAACGCAAATGCGGCCCCGAAAATCCCAGAGAAGAAAGATGCAAACAAGAACAAGAAGCAGAAGGTGACTCACGAGCCTGAGGTAAGCAAGTCGCGTCGCAGTCACGGTCACATCGCTCCTGCCGTTTGTGTTGCACTTTGTTGTTTGCCGGAAAAACTTCCGATGACTCTAGAGATCCCTCCAGCTCTTCCTCTTGGACGACTTTGTCGGTAGAAGCTCGAAAACTGATAGTACATGCTAGATGGCGTCGCAGCATGTTCCAGTCATACATTCCATCGAGCACCCTCCCACGCCACTCGACACGCCCTCACCAGAACACAACGCTCAGAAGCAAGAATACTCCCCAGCCGCCGCGCAGAACCCCACACCCAGCCACTCACAAAACCTACCCGATACCAACAGGAACGCTCCATACAACAAAATCGTCGAAGAAGTACTCCGCAACAGACCCGACCTCCTCCCATCCGACTCCTCTCTACTAATCAACAGCTTCCAAATCGACCAAATCGCGCACGCCATGTTCAACTTCATGGTCTTCAATCCCAATCCCGTCGTATATACGCTCTTCCAGCAAGCTACGCAGCAGGGAGCCTGGATATCCGAGCCTAGACTTCGCGTCCTGGCGCTTCTTAATATCATGCCGGGTTGGTGGTTTCTGCGCGAACGTGTGATTAATTGGCTGGAGGATACGGGGAGGTTGATGGATGACTCGTGGCAGCAGGCGATACTCAATCAAGCTGTCGCGAATTTTGAGAAGATGAAGATGCAGAAGCTGTTGCGGACACAGGCGGTGCAGCAGATGTAGAATTTGCAGCAGGAGGGGAAGCAGATGTGAGGTTGGTTCCTGATGTGTTCGCTGCGAGCAGTGGACGGTATGAGGAGAAGTGGGATTAAGGGCGATCTTTGCTATGGCATAGGTAGATTCGTCACTATGGAGTTGGTGGATGCAAACACGGTGCTTGGTGGTTCGCAAGATAAGGGCATGGGTGTGGAGTTCGTAATAATCATGTCTTTCTCTACCACAAGTTCTCTGAATTCCCATCATACTTCCCATTCTCTCCATCTCTACCACATGTCTCAGAGATAGCAAATCCATCCTTCACATCCGTCTCAGACAACGACAGAACCGTCTCGAAAGTCTGAGACCTTACCAGTAAGTCGCACAAGCTATCAGTATACATACCATCCCAGCATCCAACACCACCTTCCAATGTCATCAGCACAACCTACGGACTCACTCACTCGCAACCCCACCACCAGCACCCACCTCCCTCTCCGGCTTCACGCCAGCCCAGGCCCTCGTATCAGCCCGCTACCCCCACCTCCCCGCCTGGGCCCTCAAAGCCCTGCACAACATCCAGACCCGTGCCACGAAGCAGCAACACTCCTTGCCCGTCGAGGCGCGCGCTATCTTGAATATATGTATCTTGCCCACGCCGGGGTTCTTGGGCAAAAGGGGAGATGTGTTGGATACTGATGTCAATATTAGACCGTTGTTTCGGACGGAGAAGAATTATGAGGATGATAAGAGCGATGTGGATATGTATCGGTTGGGAAGGGATGTTGGAAGGGTGTGGAAGGGGTGAGGGTGGGGTGGTGTGGGGAGGGACAAGGTGAATGTAGTAACTAGGCTGTGATTTAATGGTACACGGAATTGAATGATCGAGTGAAGTGAGCAGAAAAGAAGTCATTGTCATCAATGAATCGTACTTGTTTATTGTGCAGAACGTGCTTGAGACGTTTTAACTACCTAGCAAGCTCTGACCCACAGTCGAGGCGTCGATTAAAAGTGCAGGCTTAGTAAGTTGCAAGAACAAACTCTTATTCGCATCACCCAGCCCATCAACATCTGCTCTGTGCCATTCGTCGTATCCACCGACAGCATCGCGTAGGACCTGTGCCGCTTCCACAAAGTGCCTGTACGATTATCCTAGCGTCGACACAGCCACCTTACGCACTTCCACTCCCTCGTTGAACACCGGTCCAATAACGAAGGTCTCCATCTTACCATCGGCAATCTCTTTTCTAAGCCACAAGACATGTTACTACCGAGGACTAACATCTACGTACGGTCCACTCGCACGCGCTGTGATGGTAATGTCCACGGAAGCCACAACAGAACGCGAACAAGGCAGATCAAACACCTTTTACGATAGGCTAGAATTGTGGACTAAATGAAGTCATATCAGTTGGGCATGAGGAAGGCAAAATTATGGGGTTGCCGAACAAATAAGCATGGTATGATCGCCTCAAATCTTCTCGATCGAGACTACGAGACTAATCATTGAAAATTTCCCATTCATCAGAAAGATCAACATCACCGCCCCTCCAACCTCCCCCTCTCCCCCCTCATCCCCTCCCTCCTCCTCCCCACCAAAAACCACACACTACTAACCCAGCACAACACCACGCCAACCATACTCGGCGCACTGATCTTAAACAGATTGATCATAGCCAATTGAAACGCCGTGCGCGGAACGCTCACGAATGTCGTTGTCAACGGACTCGTTGCCTTCACCAGCAGTAACGTAGAACTGAAAACAGCCCACGAACCCATGCCACCGAAGAGCATCATGGCCCAGAAAAACGGCACGTCGAGGAAGGGGATGTTATGCCAGATATTGCGCACGTCGCCGAATAGGAGGACGATGGGCGTGAGGATGATGAGGGAGAGTAAGGAAGTGTAGTGTAAAGTTCGATAGTAAGCGCGTGTATCTTCGCGCTTGCCTGAGTCGTCGTCACCACTTGGGTAACCGGTCAACGCATCGCCCTGCGGCACTAGACCAGCCAAGATAGCGCGATATGTGCGCAGTAGCAAGATCGGGTACAAGGCGACGAAGAATGAGGACAGCACGCCTGCGACAATGGATTCCCATGTTACGCGCACGTTTGAGCGCACGGTGGCGAAAAGTAGGTTGAGTGTTGCGACGAGGGCGGCGGAGAGTGTGGAGCCGGTGATATTTTCTTTTTGGAGGATGCAGGTGAAGATTATGGCGAGGGGGGTTATGCCGATGCGGGCGAGTTGGTAGGTTGGGAGCGGGGCGTAGCTATCTGCGTTAGTATGAGAGGATGTGTGGTATGTCATGGGTGACTTACGCGAAGGAGTAGTTGCTGGTTAGCACTTTGACGAGGAAGACGCCAGTCAGTGGGAGGACTTGTTTAGCGACTTGTAGGTCGAACTCGAAGAGGCCGCCGCCTGAGATACCGCCCGAACCGTGGGAGAGCCAACGGCCGATGGACAGCAGGATGTGCTTCTTGTTGCCGCCTCGGTATGCGCCTCCTTGTGGTGCGACGGGGAACGAGGGAGCGACCGCGGCGCCCAGACCCAGCCAGCGTAGTGGGCGGTCGAGTGCACGTGTGAGGCCCGAGAAGCCTATCAGGAGTATATGCGTGAGAACGAGCTGGACGTACGTGCCCGTGAGTGGAAACGGGAATCTACCACCAACATCAGTACCAACCACAACCACCATCTCAACCCAACTTCTTCGAACTCACTTGTATATGCCCGTCAGCATAATGAACCGGTTCATCAACAACAGCCCAAACTGACATCCACCCACCCAGAACACCAACAGTCCCACCCACACCTGCCAGCCCACCCAGCTGTTGAACAAAAAGTACCCCAAGCCACCCTGCTTCGTAATCCCCCTAACCGCACTCCCTCCACCCTTCCTCCCCACCAACGGCCGTATACTGCTCGCCACCTCGTACTCGTCATCCTCATCTTCGCTCTGCACCGCACTCCTGACCCTGGGATACGGGCTCGTACTGCGACTTCCAATATCAACCAGCGGAATCGGGGCCTGCAGCTCCGACTGCGAGTTTTGCGTTGAGTGACTCCGTCGTCCCTCCATATTGGCGTACTGTTCTACGTCGGAATGGTCCGTGTCATCGAGGGAGCTGGTGCTGGCCCGGCGGTCGTGTTTCTTGTGCGTGCTCCTGGGGACGGTGTTGCGCGCGAGGGTGTTGAGGAAATCGAGGGGTTTGCGGAAGGCAGGCGCGGTGGTGTTGCGGGAGAAGCGCAGCGAGTTCATTGCATTGTAAGGGGGGAGGAGAAGGTGAAGGGGGACATGGTGAGATTTGACGTGGGAGGTTTGGTAGTCGGAAAGTGCAGGGCTGAGTCGTGGCTGCCGCGTTGCGTGGTGCTGGTGCGGAAACTAATGTTTAGCGTGAGTGGACCCTGCTTTTCGCGTCAGGGGCGGAGTTGTGGACACCACTCACCAAACGACGAAGCTACCTACACCGTGTACAATGCGACTACCCATGCATCGTACAGGACGACATCGATGACTGGCAAATCGAACTCATTCAGAGCCGGGGCGTGGGGCGTATACAGAAATGACAGCCAAATGGTACTATACCATCATTGGAAGCCCTGAGCCTTCGCCCCTGTGGAACGGGTAGGACTTGGGCAAGTACTGGTGCACCGTACATTGTATGAGGCCATTCCACGCGATTCATTGCGCTCTCTACTCAAGCGCTCTCTACTCAACAGGAGATCATGAGTAAACCAAGAACGCTTTCTTTCGCAAAGACTCATACATTCCACTAGAGAATCGATGTTCTGGGAATGTCAAGAAACATACGCGAGTGAAAGTCGTCCCAAAGGAATGACCAAGTGGAGCCCATGTCGGCGGCTTGCTGCTCGAAGTTCCCCACAGCTCAGGTGGTGATCAGATCATCGAGCTCGTGTGAGATGGCAGTCTTGCAATGGCTCCTCTTGGAAACACAAAACCAAAAGGGATCTGACGATCGGGGCTCACGATCGCGACGAAGTGACGACAAGTTGAGCATGATTGGCTGTTCGCAGGTGCCGTGCCCCGCAGGCGTAAGCTCAGCCTCGATGACTACGCCCTACAATCCATGAACTGCATCCTTTGTCCAACCTGGGTTACACATCATCTTTTATAACAATTGGTTGCGCAATACCCACTGACAATTTGTGCGAGTCGTGCGAGTTATTAAGACGAGGACTGGGGGAGCTGCTCAACGACGATGGACACATGAAAACATATGCGCACCACAAGACTTCCGCTTCGTTTCAACAAGCCCTCGAGCTTGGGTGTACCATCTGCGTCCGACCCAAGCCGGCGTTGCAACACGAAGGCTCCCTTGACTTCACAGCCAATAGCGAGGAGGCAACTTCGGCCTTGCCGTCAACAACGTACGACTCGATTGGGGAGAGATACGGCGAGCGCTCTGATGTCAATTACTTCAATGATAGTGATTCCCGAACTGCGTATTTGTCAATGGAACATTGCAGTGGTCAGCACAAGAAGCCGATGCATGACGGGAAGCTACTGAACTTTGACAGAAGAGCCAGCACGGACAGGAAGAGTTCCCACGGGAATGGTTACTTCTGCGAACACGGGAGATGACAGTGCGCTTGAATTTCTCCTCAATCAGCACCACCGATGCCTATCCAAGCACGCAGAATGTCACCGACTTCCTAGCCGCTTCATGCCGACAGGAGTGCTCGATGTCGGGTCCGCTGACCACCGCTCTGTGCGCGTGCTCGATAGGACTGATATACCAACCGTGACGTATTACGCCGCTCTTTCTCATTGCTGGGCGAGGCTTACACCACTCACGTTGACAACGTCAAACCTCGCAACGCTCAAGCGTGGTATTGCCGACAGTGAGCTTCCAAAAACCTTTCGGGACGCAGTGTCCGTGACCAGGAGCTTTCAGTACCGATACATTTGGATTGATTCCTTGTAAGCATAGAACGCGCTAAGCGACGTCGCGTAGCTAAAACTGGCAGGTGTATCATACAAGACGACGCCGACGATTGGCGCCTCGAGTCTGCGAAAATGCGCGACGTCTACCAAAACGCGTCAATTTGCATCGCCGCCACGGCAGCTGTCGATGGATCAGTTGGCTTGTTCTTCGATCGAAATACACGCTCTCTAGAAGTATATGAACTCGAGATGTCATGACCAATTGACACGAGATGGCCACTACCAGGCACATACCGTTGTAGCTTCTCTTGGCCCGATACCTACATGCACATTGACCGCGCGCCATTGAATCAGAGAAGCTGGGTCTGCCAAGAGCGATTTCTAAGCCCTTTTGTTTTGCACTTTGCGCGAAGATACTTGTTCTACGAGTGTCCAGAGGAGATCACGAGTGAGACACATCCTGACGGCCTACCGGGGCAGATACAATCATGGGTCGCCTTCGAAAATGTTCACTCCCTGAAGCGGGCGATTGTCGAGCTCAAACATTCTAGTCCAGCTTCTCATCCTCCCTTGAGACGCTTGTCCAATCTCTACTGGCACTGGTGCCACTTCCGTATCCTCTTCACCTCGTTGCAACTCACGCAGGAATCAGATATCTTCGTCGCGTTGCACGGAATAGCACAAGAAATTGGTGATCGAATGCAAGGTGAACTTGTCGCGGGTATGTGGAAACGACGCACGATTGAAGGGCTTTGCTGGACCGTCCGACGAACTCGCAAAGGTCCGGCCAGACCCGCCAAGTGGAGGGCCCCGAGCTGGAGCTGGGCGGCAACGTTACAGACGATATACGGCAATTATTCTGGTCACGGATCAGGGGTGCATCATGACATGCGCGAGATGCTGGATGTTAGGATCGAGACGGATGCAGTTGGAGATATGGTGCGTGGTGTTCTTACGCTGAAATGTCGACTTATTGCTTTAGAATCTTGGGACGACTTGACGGCCACTGAGAGTGCGTCCTACAAGCGTCCTGGGTACTTTTCAGGCATGTTCAAGACACGGTTCGATGAGCTGGATACTGCGTGTTCAGAGTATTCTGCATACCTAGTCAGTCTGCGCCAGCACCACTCGCGGAACGCCGAAGACTATGGCAAAGTCGAAGGGCTTATTATTACACCTAGCAATGACCAGCCTGACTGCTACGTGCGCATCGGGTACTTTTTCGCCCAAGATGTAAGCCTGCGCAAAACTTTCAATGCGCAGACAGGGTGTGTAATTGAGATCACATAATCAAACCTCGTCTACCATCCAACACTCTGCACCCTTACAATCCACCCCTATAATCCTTCTCTTCCCCTCCAACACGCATACACCCCCTAAAGCTCCGCTCCAATCAACGCCGTCTTCTCATCACACACAATACAAGTCTTTCCTCCCCTCCTGCAGCCCGTAGTGTATCGCGGCAACTCCTCCTCCTCCTGATCTTGGAAGATCGTGCAGCAGATGAATATCCACAAGGCGAAAGCCAATATGAGGCCGATCGGGATGAAGAGGTAACGGGGTAGTGCTGGGAGTGCGGCGAGCATTGTGGAGATGTGGGTAGGTATGTGTCGGTTGTTGAGTGCGTGATGAGAAGGTGCCTGGCTTTTTGGAGGTCGTTTGGGGCCCGATCGACGAGATGGATTGGTTGGTGGGTATGTGGGAGGAGGAGAGAGTTGATAAGGATTTTGTGTTGTGCGATGCTCTCTTCGTAGGCGGTAGGTGAGAATTTATCAAAACTTGGTGCCAATTTGAACTTTTATTTCTTGTTCACTTGCGGCTAGTGGGGCATTGCGAGTTGTTTCTTTGGTCGACTTCCCGAATTTCCGCATACTATTTGTTTTCGGCCCCACGCAGCAATAACTGGTCTACCTGAAAGATTGCAGAAATTCACCTTGGCGCTCATTGGTGTTGCGATTGTTGCTGTGCTAACTTGTTCATGGACTACCTGTCCAACGTCGAAGAGCCGCGCAGAAGAATACCTGAATCTGCTTCATCTTTGATCCTCGTGGTCACTATACCTTGCCCCGTCTCAAAAAGTATTTCCCACTACTCGCCCTGCCTCGTGAGCTTCGCGACAAGATCCTCGACCACGCCATACGCCAGCCCTTCGAAATAGCCTCACCTCTCCACATGCCACCAACTACCCTCCGAAACATTTCAGCGCAGCCACGACTACTCCTTCACAGTACATATCCAGTTCGTAGAAAACCACGAGCGAGAGATGAAGGTTTCGAGTCGTCGGTAGGACGGAGAGGGAGAGGTAAATGTAGTGGTGAATGCGACACGTCTTTCTTGTCGAGGAGATTGAGGCCGCATCTCGCGTGCGTACGAGTCCTGCTCTACGATCTCAGGCTTACTGCGCTGTTAGTTGATGAATATTGCATATTGCATAGAGTATATCGCAAGTTGGAACTGCTATTCATCAACAGAGTGGTTCTAAAGCTTGTGGGTGTCCCAAGAACACCCTGGCAACCTGCCTGGGCTTCCCTTTTCGCCATTCATTGCAGCTCTTGCATCCGACAGGGCGTTGCCGGTGGATTTGCGTCCAAACGCCTGAGATATCACTGCTTGGATTCACTTACGAGTGATGATGAGATAGCTTTTAGGGTTGCGTTGTCTAATACTCGCATGGAACTGCAAGTACTGCAGCGTCTTCACCCGTGGGCTCCAGGAGGTAGCAATAAAGGCACTTCGTGAGGTGATAAACTCAGCTGCGACACAGAACGGAGGGGAATACCAAGCGTTGGGAATTTTGGCTGTTGGACTTCGACAAATGCAGGTACGAGGCGGAAGACGGAGTTCTATTTAGGGCGATGATGTCATCGTCTTTCGGCCTGCGGCTACCTTTGTCCCATGACTTACTCGGTATCAGAACACAGATCGTCGTCGTCTTGAGGCTTGGGGATGTAGCCCATGCAAGGCCTGCATTCTCCGCGAACTCCAGGTGTCGTGGTGACGAGATCGGGGTCCGATTAGCGGGACTCGACTGTCGCGCTACCGCGACTTTGGAGTGCATGGTAAGGCAACCTGTTTCAGCCACGTCCCAATTCGTTAAGGCGACGCCTCCAACGACATGATTTGCATACACAGCCGCCTTGCAATGCTTGAAGCACCGCCTCCAACAACGTGCACAGTGATCTACAAGCACTAGTTCTCAGGGACCAACATCGTGGTTGCAGCCTCGCATTGCTTCGGTACGAGTTCAGGGTTCGCGATTGGACAAAGGCTTGCGCGACGATCAATCGGCATGAAAGCCAATACTCCCAGAATGTCACTGTCCACAGCCAGGTTCGGAAAGGCAGAAAGAACATTTGTAGGACTCTCACAGTTTTAATCATTTCATTGCAGATGTCACATTCAAGCAGAAACGCTATTCGGATACGTTAAATTGCACAATACGGCACTACTTGAGCAATGACCATGGTGCAAGCGCAGTCGCGCAAGAACGTTGTGGTGTAAATAGCAACAAAAGCATGATTCAGGTACAACAAGGCCTCCAGCCGAACGCACTTCCAAACCCAAGCTCTATGGCCCACAGTGCACATACAGGGCAATGCCGATGTACATCGCTCACACAACCCGTCTTTAGTGTTCCCGAGCAAGGTGAACGTCGTCATGAGGATGAAGCTGTGCAAAGTGCTCGCGGAGCAAGACAACTCACAGCTGGAGGGTATATATACCATGCAGATGGCACGCATTTATTGTCCATCACATCCTTCAATCTCGCAACAGACTCTTCTATACTCATCACTACTCACCGGTCATTCGTCGACTTTCCAACTTCTCAAGTCTATCATACCTCACTTCCATCATGTACTACTCCAACATCGCCCTCGCCGCTTTCATCGCGTCTGCTGCCGCTGTAGCACTTCCAAGCGTGCGACTCGACTCGTTGACCAAGCGGTAAGTGTTCGTCTTTAGGAGCCTTGAGAGCATGAACTAATTGTGTCATAGAGCAGGAGATGAGCATGTTTTCAACAGCAATGGAAACATCAAGATCACTAGTAGGTTGCCCATCTAACCCTTCAACACAAAGAAGTTTTTAACACGTCCCGTAGTGTCGAAAGAAACTGTGAACATCGGCGCCCTCAACATCGACGAAATTCACGACACCTTGGCTTCAGTCTGCCACGAGAACGGTCAATGCGAGACCAATCCCGTCGTCAAGAAGGCCCGGAGTATCCACGGACAGACCGACCAGAAGGACCTCATCATCACACTCTCCCCAGATGGCGAATATCCTACCTGGATCCGTAACGCCCTCGTCGACATGCTTTTTGCAGCCGGCAAAGCTGCGATGAAGTGTGAGAATGGACAGTACACTGACATGTGTCCCGGTGTGACCGCCATGGCATACTGCCCGCAGCGGAAGATCAAGTTCGTCAACTGTGCGGTACCACAGTACTGGGGCATCAACTACCAGGCTCCAGACGCTGCAAATGCTGCGCCACCTAACATCGATATGGGTATCGACGTCGAAGTGGTCAAGCAGGATCTATGCACACCTCTCATGACCACTGGCTCAGCTATCGCTGGTGAGTACACTGTTGTTACGCCTCTGTGCCTCTATCGTTAGCTAATCTCGTGATAGGTCTTGCCAACCCATATGCTGGAGCAGGCATGTCGGTCCTTTCCCTTGTGTGCCAGTGAGATATCATCAATCTGCCTCTCGGATCTATCCACGCATGTATCAAAGCATGAAGCCCTTCCGACGTATCATTCAGATTCGGGCATCACTCTTTATTTGAAGCATTTTTCAGCACTGGGCGCACATGTATATATAAAGTCATAGAATTTCTTCCAATCCAGACAATTACATCAGCAAGACGATTTCTTATCATATTTTTCATTCAAATCAGTGTTCAGATATCATTTGGTCAGGGCTGATAGTCATATTTGGATTTAGCACGGCTAGCGCCTCCTCAACCACGGTTCAGCGGCGCGTAGTCGAAGAAAACCAGGCGTTTGAACCAAAGTCTTAACTTATAATGTCCTTAAAGCGCGACATTCCGCTCCCGCTTTTTCTATCCAATTCAAATATTTACAATGGCTTCGAAGTCCATCATGACACCACTACCACTACAATCATCCCGACGCTGTCTCCTTACGCTCCCGCAGGAGCTCCGCGACGAAGTCATTGACTTGATCCTGCATGACAGTACGAATCCGACGAAGATAACAGCGAGCTCTCACGAATCTCTCGACAATCCACTCCCCCACATCTGCCAGCAGCTCCGCTTCGAGACGCTGCAAAGAATCGCGAGCTTGCGGCTGAGCCCTGTCCTTAGGGTCACGAATATTGGAAATTCATCGTATCGAGCGAGCTGGAGTATCCCACCATCACCCGACGTTACACACGAACGCATCGATATCAACATTTACTATCAAAACATAACACGCGCTAGCTACTTTCACGAAGTTGCCGCAGAGACATGTCGCTTTGTCAAAATTGTCAACCGCGCTCTGGAATATCGCGTCAAGCACCTGCAAATCGATGTAACTTGCTCCAAATTCATGGGCAGAGTGAAGGCAATACGATACTTTGCTCGGGTCAAGAATGTGCCAGCTATTCAACGCTTGCTAAGTTGCATCTGGTCGGACAGCGAATGGGAAAAAAGGACGGTGGTTAGAGACGAGGACGTTGCAGAGCTTCAATTGCATGGGATACTCGAGACTGTGACATTGGCGATAGGGGAAGCGCGCATCGAGTGTAGAGTCCGGCGCGATGCTTGGAGAGGCGGGTGGAGGTGGACATGGAAGGACGTTAGTTAGCTTCTAGCATGAGGCCGTTGCAGTTTCACGGCATCGATAACTCTAGCTTCTTCGCGAAGATACGATAGCGAGTAACAAACATGGCGAGTGTTTGCTCTTCAAACAATCGAGCAATAAGACCAGAAGAGAGGGGAGTGTCACGGTAGTTCGAATCGGAGTACATGGATGTATATAAGTTAACAATAACTTCGGATGATGGCGTTCGCGCCTACATGAGTCTAGTATACAACAATCTACACAGATCTTCGAATGCCCAAAACGCTACACTTCGCTATGCAAAATTCAAGACAAAAGAAAATGCCTAGCAGCACAGAGTTGCTGGGAGGCGAAACGGACAAAGCTATGAAAGCTAGTACCTAGCCTCGGATAAAACTACAGTACGCCACGCTCGAGACACCGTCCTGGACGCTTACAACTCCTCGTCCTCGCAGTCGTCGTAGTCCTCATCAACATCGATGAGGCGTGCTGCGTGGAGTGGAGCTGCTGAAACCGGCGACGTGGCGGGCAGCTGCGTGGGGGTGGCGGTGATTTGAACCGGGATGTCGACTTGGGTCTCGACGGTCTCGGTGACGGTGGAGTTATCCTCCGCGATCGTGGTAACCTTAGACGGAGTCTGGGACTCTTGGACCTGTTGGATCTCCTCAGCACACTGGAGAGCTTGGTGAACGGCGTCATCGACGGAGCCGCTTACCAGCTGCTCGACCACCTTGTCCTCCTCGTTGACGTTGACAACCGGACCCGCCTCAGCTGAAGTCTCAGTCGTCGTCGTCTCATCATCCTCCTCATTGTCGGAGTCTGGCACATCTGAAATAGGTGAGCTGGAGATCCAATCAAAGTTGAGTGCTGGAAAAAAAGATGCAGAGGCCGCGCGAGTCTCACCATCGTCGTCGTAGGCCCCGGCAAGCTCCAGCAACTCCTCCCCAAGGTGTGAGAGCTTTGGCTGGTCCTTGAACGGAACAGTGGGCTCAGCTCCCTTTGAGACCATCTTCGGGGCAGGCTTCTTGGCCTTTTTCTTGGGCGTGGCCTTGCCGTCGTCATCCGAAACTTCGCCAGCTTCGTCGTCCGCGGTAGCGCCGCTCGCCTCGTCAAACTCCTTCTCCAGCGCCTTGCTCGGAGGGCCGAAGATTTTGACCATCTTCTTCGACACGCGGAGTGCCTTGCCAGCTGCTGAGTCATCGTTACGATACCGGACACCTTCGGGTGCCTCGCCCTTATCATAAGCCGGCTTGTAAGTCATGTATTCGTGGCGAACAGACTCTGTCGTTCGCCCCGAGGACAGCTCATGGAAGTCAAAAGCTGTACTCGCCGTGTGCTCTTGACCCATGAAATGGTCATTGAAGAGCGACGCCAACATCCAAATAGAGGCGTCGTCGTTATCCTTGCAGAGCTGGGCGAGATACTCACGCTCAAAACGGCTGAAAGGCGAATCTCCAGTGATACGTGAGATTGCCTGGGTTCGGCGGTCGTTGAGCGCTTTAATTGACTGCTTATCCGACCACGAGACTGGCTTGCCGTGCTCGTACGCGTAGTGAATAGGCGCGCGTCGAGGGTTCTGGTCGTTCTTGCTGATGGGTCGCATGTCGATCAATTTCAGCGTGAGGAGCTGTTCTTGATCGAGATCGGGGCCGTCTTCAGCGCCCTCGGGTGCGATGGGTCCAAAGTACTTAACGTAGCGTGAGCCTCGCTTGATCCTAAACCCAAGGTCTTCCCACAGTGGTGGGTTGACAGCAGCCATGGACGTTCGAGCGGAGGGCTGGTCTGGGTGCGGAAGAGGGTCTTTGGAGGTCGGCTTGATGCCCCACCACTTGGAGGGTGGAGGATCAGTGATGTCTGGAGTCCACGGCACGAAGCCCTGAGCGACGGGGGGTTGCTTCAACGCTGGCTTCGCGGAAGCCTTGCCCTTGGCGGTCTTGCCTTTGGAGGCCTTGGCCTGTGGCGTTGCGACCTCCTTGAATGCTTCGTCTTTCGTCGCAGCCATGTCGATGTCCGTAGGTTCTTGGGCGGCGATGACCTCAGGAGTCATGGGCTCAACGCTCTCCAGCGTGGGCGTGGTTGGCGCAGACGCTGGGTCGGCGGCGTCGTGAGTGATCTTTAGCTTCTTCTGGGCAATCTGATCCTCTAGAGGAGACGGTGGGGCGGAGCGCTTAGACATGTTTGGTGTTGTGGCGCGTACAGGTGTTACTGTGTTCGTGTGTATGGTATAGATCGCGAAGGTGGTGTGCGAAGTTGCGAGTGGAGGTGGTTGTGGGGAGAGAGAATTGATGGACTGCGCTGAGGGTGCATTATAAGCACGGGCGGGAGACGGATCATAGTGTAGTCGTAACGTGAAAGGGCCAGGATTGTTAGCGGACGTCGATTTGCTTTATCGGTGACAAAACCTATATACAATGATCAAAAGGTGAAAACACGTGAGGGTAACATTGAGTGAAAGCAGGACAAAGACGGCGCAGCAAACGAACAATAAGGCAAAGGGCATGTGAAAACCGGAGTGACTGTGAAATATTGCGAGTCTCAGCGCGCTCTATCCATCCGCGTGTGGCCTCAACGCGCAAATCGTATTTGGGTTTGTCGCAGCGTGGGCTTTTCCATATTCACCAAACAGGCCAATGCTGCCGTCACGCCACGTTTAGACAGCTACAGGTGCAAAAAACAGTGTCTTTGGTCAGTTTTTATAGACCTATTCGTCATGTATGTGAGAAGTTCCAAGGAGCTCGGGTGTCGTTGCAGCACAACTTTCAATGTACCAGCCTACAAATTTGGCCGGAGCAGAGGTCGCGCTTTCACGTCCTCGTCATCAATGAAAGGAGGTGCGCGTATTCATCTGGTTCGTGGCAAGACTTGAGTTGCAGACGGGCACCGCACGCACATGAGCCGTCGGCTGTCGGGGGCCTGCGTCGGCTTGGAGCAGCAGGGTACCTATGGTAGGTAAGGGTGAACTTCTGTGATGAATGCCATTGATCTCAGGGTCGCGCATAATGCTGCCAGCTCTCGGAATTAGGACGGCGGTATGCCTTGAACGTTCGTGAAGGAGGAAAGCTACTAACCAACGTTCTTCGCGGTCGTTAAGGTACCGCGTTGGGCCTCGGCACGCTACGGTAGGTACGGTAGCGAAATAGAAAGGCAAGCACTTCCTCCTCTCCTTTACTGACGACAGCTTCGTCCCAACTCCCACCCGGTTCCATACCTACGCAGAACTCGCTGCGCTTGCTAGTAGACTACAGTACAGTCTCTCAGCGCTACAGAGCACCGCCAGAACTCATTGCTCCAGAATCGAGCTTCATCGAAGACCACAAAACAACTGCATCACGTTGCTTGTTGCAGTAATCATCCATGTTTCATGAGGAATTATGTATGACGGTGAAGAGAACTGGCGTCGAGATCCATCATAATGCAGGATTCAAAAAGGGCGACAACACGCATCCAATCTTGCGAATTCTGCACTGTCTACAACTACTACCCCTCTAAGGCTACCTGACGCCATGTACTTGTCGATATCAAATCGGACACTTTCGCGTTACCCACCGTGCAAGCAAATTTATGCACGCCAAACCACTCTGCTTAGTTACATCCAATCTGCCTATTCTGGTGGTCTCTAACTCCTCTCGAGCCACGCAGTGTGGGACCAAATCGCGTTGGCGCTTGTTGGGCCGTCATGGTGTACCAGTATCTCAGAGCCTTGGATACACCCCAGCAACGGCCATAGAGATGAGGCTGGGTACACAAACAACATACATATAAGTAGTTTGTACGCAGTGCGTTCTACGTTACCTTCCTCTCAATCCTTCGACCCTCTTATCCTTCATACAATGTTGCTTCGGACCACAATATGTTTCCTACACGCGACTGTTGTCTTTGCTGCAACTTCTTCTTATAAGCTCGAGTTGATGTGGGATATTGGCGCCCCCGATGGCCACGAGCGCGAAATGGTGTTCATCAACGGCGACTATCCTGGCCCAATTCTGGAAGCACAGCAGGGCGATTGGGTGGAAGTCGAAGTGTATAACAAGCTGCCGTTCAACACATCCATACACTTCCACGGTACGCATTATGCATCCCTAACAACTGAGCATATAGCTGAGTCTTGATCAGGGATACCACAGAGAAATACGCCATGGTCAGATGGCGTACCCGGTGTGTCCCAGAGACCCATCCAACCTGGCGCGATGTACACGTACAGATGGCTCGCCGAATCGTATGGTAGCTATTTCTATCACGCTCATACTCGGGGTCAAATTGATGACGGCGCGTACGGTCCGATAACCATCAGACCCAAAGTTGGGATACCGAAGCCGTTCGATATGATCAGCGAGGCGGATGTTGAACTGCTCGAAGAAGCAGAAGCAGCGGTGCAACCTCTACTACTTACAGACTGGCGCCACCAAACATCAAACCAAACATGGCATGATCAATTGGCCTCTGGGATCGAGAGCGCCGTTTGCATGGACTCTCTCCTGGTGAATGGTAAAGGTGCAGTGGACTGCTGGTCACGCGAAGAGATTGACGCATCCGTTTCTGGCCTCGCGAACCTCTTCAGTACGAACGGGCTGAAGCTGACCGACAAAGGGTATGCTGTTACGTCACATCGCAGTCTCTTGTACTGACAGCGGCAGATGCGTGCCACCGGCCCTTTATGCCCTCGCACAAACCATTGATGCGTCTGCCCTCCCCGACGAGGTCTTCCACATCTGTACACCGACCCAAGGATCGCGCGAAATTATCACACCGTCGCCTGGCAAGAAGTGGCTTGCACTCGATGTCATCTCAACCGCTGGCATTGATACATTCGCCTTCAGTATTGACGAGCATCCACTTTGGATCTATGCAGTCGACGCACACTACATCGAACCTCTCAAGGTTGATGTCCTTACTGTGTCCAATGGAGACCGATACTCCGTCTTCGTAGAGCTGGACAAGAAATCGGCCAACTACGCCATACGTGTCGCTTCTAACTCAGCTTCACAGGTCATCGATACTTACGCGCTCCTCTCGTATACCAGCTTGGCCACGGGTAAGAGGTGTGAGAACTCGACGACCGAATCTCACGCAAAGCTTGCAGCCTCGGAACCGTCAATCAACCGTGCTGGCCAAACTACAGCACCAGATGTTGCTGTATTCGACCAGGCGCAAATGAAGTCATTCCCACCGCAGTTTCCAGTTCCTGCTCCCGAGCCGGCTCAGACTCTCTTCATGCATATGAAGACATATGAAAACAGCTATACCTGGGCACTCAATTCAACACCGCTCTACCACTCCACACTAGAAGCTGGCAAGTCCCCTCTTCTCTGGCAACAACCCGGTGCTATCGACACAAGCGACGGCCTTACGATCGTTACGGAGAACAACACATGGGTGGATATTATATTCATCAGCAACGACTCCGGCCAGCCTCCTCACCCAATTCACAAGCACTCTAACAAAGCATTCATCATCGGTGGGGGCAAGGGAAGTTTTGAATGGTCGTCTGTGGCTGAAGCCGCAGCTGTCATTCCGGACAACTTCAATCTTGACACGCCCCCGTACAGGGATGGCTTTGTTGTTCCTGCTAGCGGTCGCGAGCCCGTGTGGCTTGCGGTGCGATACCATGTCGTCAACCCGGGCGCGTTCATGCTCCACTGTCATGTTCAGAGTCATTTGAGCGGCGGTATGGCCATGGTCATACTTGATGGTGTGGATGAGTGGCCTGAGGTACCCGATGAGTACAAAAATTAGCTCGAGATCTTCTCGCCGCTAATAGGTGGTAGTGCGCTATACCTTCCATAGAACCATAGAATGTTACCTACATGTCGCGGGTCGGCCCACTAGCTGTACCAGATACCATCAACGATGCCCGAGAGAACGACTTTCATACGTGACTTCATTATCAAGAAGCCATTTCTGACCTGGCGCTGTCTTATGCGCAAATCACCCAAGTTATAGCTTCAGTACTGACCGCAAGTTGAACTTGGTGTATTCAACGGCATTTGGACAGTTCTTTACTCGCTCGTCCCCAGTACTATCAGCCTGCACCTGGACGAGATCGGCAACGTCCGGACCAGCGGCGAAGTGGGTCGAGACCACTATCAATACAAGCGTTGTGCGCTACGCTTATCAACAACGATACTAGAAATTGTTGGCTCGGCAATGCTCATGTCCTGTGTACCCATACTTTGCACAGTGTATCTGTAGAGCCTGCCACAGTCTTCACGCACATGTTGTGCCACCAACACCACCCGAACGTGGGAGCACGTGGGTCGTCTCGCCCGCGGACAACGTTTTCGTGATAATTGTCGTGGTGTTGCAATTTCCAGCACCCGGCCGCGTAGCATCGGCAGCCACCTTCCGACAGTTTCCTACCTCGGCTGCTAGTCGGGGGATTACGGCCACTGGCGTCAGAGAGCAACACCACCTGAGTACCCTTATCGTCATGCTGTCGCTATATATTGCTAATCGTCTTCCCCACACTTTACGACATGTTCGGCGACATCTTGCCGTACCGTTGTTTTTCAGGAACAGAGATCCATATAAGAGGCAAGACCAGGCCGCAATCATGCCGACACCGCCGTTTTGTCAAAGTCGCCGAGACATTTTAACTGAAATCTCTGGACTGTTTGCGAAGAAGAGCAAGACCAAAGATACAGCGAGAACACCGAAATCGATAGGTACTCTTCCCAAAGGCTGCGAGAGCGCAACGACGATAAGCACTTGTAATTCGTCTCACGATGGCGCCTCCGCAAAAGATCAAGCAATGGGTGTCCGGCCAGGACGGCTTGGATAAGCTGAGGATGGAGGAGGTGGATTGCCCGAAGCCTGGTGAAGATGAAGTATTGGTTGAGATACACTCTGTGAGCTTGAACTACAGGGACACTGAAGGTACGTGTCTCATTACCCCTGGATTGCAGCCTTGCTATGAACACCTAGAACATGTGAGCTAATCTATGTAGTCTGCATGGGCCTCTACAACCACCACAAGTCCGTCACGCAACCACCAGCTATCGTGCCGTGCAGCGACATGTGCGGTGTCGTAGTGTCCGTCGGTCCATCTTCGAACTCCACGAACGATCCCTACAAATCATCCGCTTTCCGTCTTAGTGAGGGCGACCGTGTTATCAGTACATTTGCACCCACTCACATTACTGGGCAAATCGCTGCAAGAGACTTAGGCAACGGACTCGGTGGCCCAGCTCCAGGTGTGCTAGTGCAGTACCGCGTCTTTCCAACCTACGGAGTCGTCAAGATCCCCGAATACATGAGCGACTACGAAGCAGCATGCCTTCCGATCGCTGCAATGACCGCATGGATGTCTCTGAACTGCATGCGTCCGAAAGGCGAGATTGTAGGCAAGGGCGAGACAATTGTATGCCAGGGCACCGGCGGCGTGAGCATCAGCGCCGCACAGATTGCGAGCGCGGCCGGCGCAGATGTCATTGTGACTTCTTCCTCGGACGACAAGCTGCAACGCGCAAAGAAGCTGGGCGCAAAGGAAACCATTAACTACCGCTCAAACCCAGAATGGGACAATGCCGTGCTCTCCGCGACTTCCGACAACGGTGCCGACATCGTCATCGAAGTTGGCGGCGCGCAAACTCTCCGCAAGTCCTTCGAGTGCGTGCGCTTTGGGGGCTTGATCGCGTGCATTGGGTACTTGAGCGGTAAGCAGGACGAGGCTGGGGACAGGACAAATACGAACTTGCTGTGCTTGAAGAGGAATGTTACGCTCAAGGGCATTGTCAATGGTCCGCGCGACGAGCTCGAGAGGATGTTGGAGTTTTATCAGGAAAAGAAGATCAAGCCGGTTGTTGATCGCGTGTTTGCGTTCGAGGAGGCAAAGGATGCGATTCAGTATCTGTTCGGAGGTGGACATTTTGGAAAGGTTGTTGTCAAGGTCAAGCAGTAAAAGGGACTGCGAAATACACAATTAAGACGTTTCAATCAACTAATGAATATGTGAAGAGATGAACAAAGTCTTCGAGAAACGCATCACGTTGCATGTATGGCACTGACGACTTACAGAAGTAGCGTAATCGCGTACAAGTGATACTGTTGTCGCAAACTTGTGACACTTGGTCAGCGACGCCGACGCTCGAATGCCTTCTTTCGAATGCCGGACAAGGCAACAACTCGATAGCAAGAGTGCGTACTGATTCCTCATGCCCCTCTCGAGAGGCCCTCTCCTTCCTCCGACCCGCAAAGCAATGTCATAACCGTTACTCATCACTATCAGCGGATGCGGCCTGAATGTCGCGAGACCAGCTGCAGATGCCCTTCGCGAAGTCGACCGCAAGCTGCTTCATGTCGAAACTGTCGGCGTCTCCAATGACAGCCATAACCCAAGCCTCTTCCTCGTCTTCAATGCTGGGCATTACCCAGGCTTCTTCATCCTCGTCCTCGATATTGGTCTCGATTCAGGCCTTCTCCTCGTCCATGACAATATCTAGGGTGGACTTGTCGACTGCCCAGCTTTTAGCCAGGCCACGCGGACCTAGCTTGAAGAGCCAGAGTGCCATCGAGATCTGGAAGTCGCTAGCTTCAACGAGGGTGTGGTCTGTACCAGCCCAATCGGCGTCGTCGAGGAGCTTGGCGATGACGCCGTTGAGTCGGAGCTGCTGGTTGACGGGCAGTCTGTGAAGGGCCCAGAGCACGGCATCGACCATCTGCATGAACGTGCGACTGGGGTACACCCACTGGTCAGCGACAGTCGCGAGCAGATCGAAACCCTTGAGGTCGTCGTAGCACGCGTCGCACTCGTGATCGAAGGGGCAGGCGATGCTTGTATCGGCGTGAACGGCGAAACGACGTGCGCAGGAAGCGATAATCTCGTTGCGTTCCTTGACCTTTTGTTGTTAGCGACGCGATGAGAACGTTCATTGATGCTTTCTTACCTGGTTGGATTATTCCTTGACGCTGAGCTGAGCTGTTAAATCCTGGATGGAAGTCTTCGGTCGCTCTACGAAGACGTAGACGGTGTCGTGGAGGTCTTGCTCACGAGAAACATCGCTTGTGGCCACCGGAATGCTGAGAGGCTCGCACCGGGGCGCTGTTGGCTCTTCGAAGCCAGAAGGGGGTGCGCGAACGATCTTGACAGTGGAGTGGCGTACACGACCAGTCCTGCCTTTGGTGTGGCGGGTGCCATTATGGGTGGTGATCGAGACGGTCTCCATCGAAGTGGACATGATATGCTTGAGAACACAGGGGCGGTTGACCAGTATCCTTGATGTCTTAGAAAGCTGGAAATTTCCCAACAGCCTCGAAAGAAGGTGTTGACCAGGTGTGATCTCGTATATAAGAGCGCGCGTAGTTGCTATAATTCCCAAACAGCGCTAGCTACATTAGCGCAGTTATCGCGGTGAATGTCGAGGAAAGAGGAAACAAAAGAGTACTGCCATTGGAAACTCACCCTTTCGTTGTGAGTTCACCGCCACTTTGGAGCTTCGAAGGTTGGGGATTATCCAATCTTTATTCGCGAGCAGTCCTGTGCTTGATATAACCAAGCACCGAACGGTGTGCCATGCGTTTGCGACGGAATATGTAAACCTGCAGTATCACAAAGCTTGCGTATCAACCTCCGCCATCGAGTACACATGTCAGCACGATGCGAAACTTGGCAAAATAGAAAGTGCTGCGATGTAACCAGCGGTGGATAAGGTAAAATCAGAGACCCTTCCAAACCTAGAGCCATAATCGCATTGGCAAATGAGGCGCATGTTTTAAATTCCACACGCACCCGGTAAAAATCTGAAAGCATTAAGCCGCCTTCACATTACGGGTGGGAGAGACGATAAGCTCACGTCCTGGCGGTACACTTAGATCAGTGTTGAAGCTCGTGGAGCGTGAAGAAATGCTCACTTTTTGTATGATATACAAGACCTACCATGCACGAATGCAATGCCATGATCCCAATGCAGTCGTAATCTGTGCACTGACCCCTTGATTACCGAAGAAACCTCTACAAAACAAGACATATATATGTCATGAAGCAGCAAAGTGTCTATAGGCTGCAGCGAAAGGGCGACTCCGGGGCGCGGGAGCGGCCTCTCGGTAAGGAGCTGCTCCGAACTGGGCCTACTCAGTCATTTGAATTTGGCAAAACACTTTCGGAGCATGTGCGTCTCTACAATTGCCACTTTTACAATTTGACACATGTGCCTACTTTTGAGGTAGGGTTTCAAAACTCTCTCTCGAGTATACGTGTGCTAGCAGGCTGCGGTGGCACTTCTTGACTCTCGCTTCTCTTCCTAACGCAGGGCATCCTAACGTATCCGATTCGGACCGACTTGATGCTGGTTGCTTTACCGCAGCTGCATCATTTCCGAACGACGCCGAAAGAGTAAATCAATAATGACGAATGAGTCATGGAAAGAGAAGCACCGAAAGTGTTAATAGATGCGTGTCTCTGCTGTATATATGTAATCCACGCCTTTCTGAGTTCAAAGTGCTCGATTCGGCTGTTCACCTCCCACATCAACATTAATCGATCCTCGCCACCATGCTCAGCAATCGTCTCCTCGTATCTCTCATTTCTTTTTGCGCTGTTGTATCCGCTGCTCCGTCTGTCCATGTGCGTGACAATACTTTGGCAATCATCAGCCTCGGAAAGAACGGGACCGCGACGAGGGGCACAGCCAACGTTGCGGCGGCGGGCGACCTCTCGCCGTTTGGCTCGATTGGCATTGGTAAGCACTGCTCTTCTATTTCCTTTTCTGATCAACTAACTAACATCAATAGGATGTGGCATAAACTGGGAGGCCGAGACGTCGTACGGAGGTGAGTTGAGTGGCTGCTATGAGTCGGATTTGATGCTCACAATTCTAAGGCGGTCTTCAAGCGGGCTCTAGCAGCTTTGGCCTTGGTAGCGGTTTTACTGTTACACCGGACTCGATTACAATTGGTGCTGGTATTGGCCTCAATGACGCGAATGCAAATGCTAGCGTACAGTTTACGGGTGCGAAGAATGGAAGCGTGGAACTGGTCTTCGAAAGCTCAGCGCCAATCTTGTGCACACCGGGAGTAAGAGATGGGAAGTCAATCGTGTCGTGCAGGACGTGATAGTACTCTGAAGTAATGATTTCACTTGTCCTCACACAAAACAAGAATATGTTAAACGTGTCCATGAGGCCTCCGCGTGGTATCGTGAGAGTTACAGGGATGTAGGTTAGGGTTGTGGTGAACACGCAGACATTCTGTTATATGTTTCAAATACTTCGTCAATTCTTGAAATTTCGGCTAGATTCAGTTCAGCTCCGCAGGTACCTATGTCACCCACAAAAGACAGAAGATATGGCTTGGAAGCGTTGCAAAAGACTGCCGCCCTCGCGTGCTCCTGGTCGCACAGCGCTTGTATGAATAACCGTCGGCTACTGCGTGAGCGATGAAGAGCTCAGGTAGTAATTCTGCCGTAGAAGCTCGTTCCTTAATTGTCGCTTTTCGTCCTCTACACGGCCCACCATTTCCCAGGCTTCGAACAATCGCCCAGACAGAGCCGCGAGCTCCGAACCCCACTGGCACAGTCCCTTGGCATAAGCCTCGAGAGCCTTGAACTTGTCTCCATAGTCTGTATCGGAAACGTTCTCGAGGATCCAAACTTCTTCAGCGCTCATGAGGATGTCAAGGACCTCGCAACCAGCTGCGAAGCCGTTATCGAGTCCACTAGGTCCAATCTGCAGTGTCCAGAGGACAGCTGAGATCTCGAAGTCTCCTGAGGTGGAGTAGTCGTTGTCAGTCTCGGCCCAGTCGGAGCTGAGAAGACGGTCTAGAAGGCTGTTGAATGAGAGCTGCTGCCTCAGTGGGAGGCTGGATATGCAGTAGAGAGTCCAGGCGGGCATGGCAGTGAATGAGCGGAAGGAAGACGTCCACTCGTCATAGCAGTTGTACAAGACCTGGAGGCCCTCTAGATATGTCTCGCAGGCAGCGCACCTGGTGTCACCGAGGCGTTGGTGGCCGTTCATGGGGTGGCCAGCGAGCTAGCGAGCGACAAAGCTCATGACGGCAGCACGGGCAAGACCGTTCTGTACCTAGTTACCGTTAGCACCGCTGGAGAGCTGGATTGCTTTTGACTGACCGCCACTGAGTTCCAGTGACCCCCGATGCGCATGAAGCCTTCGAAGACATTTGGGTCCTCAGCCTCAGCCTCGATGTCCTCGCTTGCTTCAGTAGCCTCGGCAGCATCGATGAACTCGAAGTCTTCGTTTTCGATGTTGGGCAGATCCGTGTTGTTGACCGTGGTGAAGATGCTGGTCCAGCTTGTGAATGACATCTTGCTCGAAGACAAGGACGTGTCGTACGGAAGCCCAGCGCTTCCAACTGTGCGTACTACGGTGCTTGGCAAGTCAATCGCAGTACGTACGGCCCGCGCGAAGGCCCGATACGTACGGTGGTGATGGAAAAGGTATGAGAGACGGCCCGTAGTCGTAAAATAGCCGTACAGCGTCGTAATACGGCCCGTGTGGCTTCTTATCGGCTGAGAATTTCGCTTGGCAGTGAATCAGTCAATTGACGGGCGTGCTTTTTGTCGTATTCTGACACGTGTTTCTCCAAATCCTTCAGTGAGCTCTTCACAACGCCGCAGAGTAGCCAGTCCTTCTGCAGCTGCAGTGCCTCAATCGTAGCGCCTGCGAGTGAATTGCGATCACACGTGATCGTCCTTCTCGCCTTGCTGAAGGCTCGCTCGTTTGAGCAGCTGGTTGCTGGGATTGATAGGAAATCGATGGCGATTTTGCACAGGATTGGATAGTCGGATCGCCCTCGTTGAAGCCATCACCCAGCCACCTCCCCAACCCCCTCTGCACGGCTCCGCGCAAGGCCTTCCAATTTTGCTAGGAAATTGCTAATAAATTGGGAGCAGAACAGGCCTCACAGTGGCCCGCAGGTACCCGCCCGTGCTACTCGAAATTACGCCGTACAGCTCCTACTACGGCTCCCAAATCGTCACCCGAACGCGTACATTACGACTCAGTTCAATCGCTAGTACGTACTGCTTACTCAGCCGTACAGCCGTACAGTGCTACGACGTACTACGCACTGTTGGAAGCGCTGTCGGAAGCCAGAGAATGGTGAGACGTTAGATTGGTCCGAACGTGTATGTTGACTGCAGTTGGGTGACATCCGATAAAGATGATACAAGAGCGGAGGCCAGGTGGCCTTTATTAAGAAGTTCAAGCCACGCTAATTTTCCTAGCGCGCGTTGTCGGGGTGAATGTTTGCCTGAATGTTTGCCGATGTTCTCGCCGGCGGATAGCAAAGACCCCCGCGGTGTTGCTTATGGGTTGACTATGAGATCAATGTGAGAGTGAATGGTTTCAATTATATACAGGTACAAAAAGGATAAGAAATGAATCTGACAGTCCTGCCCGAGATCGCCACCGTATGTATGGTGACGTCTGAACGGCAAACACGTTCACAGCAAGCAGGTCATCAAGCAACAAAAGCGTGTCAAGCATAATACAACCACGCGCTGTGTTCTGCACAATGTCACGTGAATTGATACGCCGCTGAAGAAAATCACCGGAAGTTAGACGCCATAAGCCACATGCATACCGAAGAAGCTTCAGCATCTCGGTACACTCATGACCGCAGATTGAGAGAAGACAACCACCTATCTCATGATTTTACCGGACCCTCGCTGACGCGGAACTGCTGATGCGGTATCTTGGAACACGTGCTGGTTTGCTCAGTGTTAGAGCAGCTTTGACTTCGCGCAAGACTGGCACGATGGCGTTTGATGTGATTGTAGTTGAGTGACGAGTGACTCGAGAGCCGAGACCTCAAGTGAGTGGAAAAGAAGTACAATGTACCATGAGGTTTCGACTAGTATACGTACTCTCTAGAGGTCCAATACCTCCTCTTCCAACTCTAGCTTTCACAACTAGTTTCCGCAAATAAACACATTAACCGCACTCAAAGCTTACACCACCTGCTCTCATACTCTGTCCAATCCGACAATGTTTTATTCAGCGTTATTCTAGTATCCCGTTCTGAAACCGTCTATACCAAATGCAGTAGGTGATAGATCTGGAAGTCTGCGGCCCTCAGTCAGTCTCCGTTGGTACCTTCGCGCCCTAGTGCCAAGCAACAAACTGTTCACTTATGACCACTAATCAGCAGCAAGTGCGCAGCCCCACTGGCGCAAGCTGTCAGTGAAGCCCTCCAGGATCTTGACCTTGTGCTCGTAGTTAGGCGTCGAATCATTATCCGAGAACCAGAACTCCTCAGCGCCCATGAGGATGCTCAAGACACCAACGCCAGCAGCCAAACCGTTGATGATCCCACTAGGACCGATATATAGCGCCCACAACACGGCTGAGATCTGAAAGTCACCGGCCGCTTGAAGCTCGTAGTCGTTTGTCGCCCAGTCGCCATCGGAATCAATGAGTCGGGACAAGACCTTGTTGAAGGCATGCTGCTGGTCTGCGGGAGCGAGCGCAGGCAGCCCAGGACCCAATCAGGCATAAATTCGAAGGGGCGGAAGGTCGAGATCCACTCGTCGCAACAACTGTAAAGGATCTGCAAGCCGACGAAGTAAGTGCTGCAGATTGAGCACCGGTCGATGCCCGTGCATTGAGCGCCGGCCTGGTCGTGACCCGCGAGCTGGAGAGAGAGATCTTTGAAAAATACAGCGCGCTCTACCGCCTGCTTGTCGTCAGTAGAGCTGAGAGAAAATTTTGTGTGGGTGACTGACCTCCTTGGACACCCAGCGGTCGCCCTCGAAGACGAAGCACTCGATGATGTTTGGGGCTGCCTCCGGCTGGTCCTCGGCAGCCGTTGCACTCTCGGGTGCCTCGATGATCTCGAACTCCTCGGACTCTGCTTCAGAGAGGTCGGCGTCGGTGAACATGACAAAGTCTTCCGAAGAAGACATCTTGCAGATATGGGGGTGGATATTGGGAGTGTTGAACAAAATCGCCGATGGGTCGGGTGCGAGTGAGTAGAGATTGGCGAAAAAGAAATGATGCAGAGGCAGGTGGGCTATGTAAAAGATTCAGCACGCGCTAAAATCTGCTAGCGGGTGAATGGCGACCTTTGTGATTGTCTTGGTATGAACACTACCTTCAAACAATATTCACGGGTCGGCTTGACAATCGCGGCGAGCTTAGTCTGGCTGTGAATATAAATTGCGCAATGCGACATTGACAACAAGACTGTCGGGAGACTTGAGACAATTCTATCTTCTCTCATGATGCGCAAGCGTGTATAGCAAGCCGTTTGTCAAGGATCAGGAAGTTTTCAAGTCTTTGGCAACATACCAACGATGCGATATACAGTCTTCTGCCACCTTAATTGCGACGGTCTGGACAATTTTAGTACGTACTGATGGCTACAGGATACTCAAAATTCTGGCGATAGATCGCTTTCCCAATAGTGTAGACTTCAAACTGATGCGCGCAAACATAGCACAGTACGATAATAACGTTGAAGGCCTCGAGGGTAGTTCGAAGGACCTATCCTGAGTCTACACAACCGAATCCAATTTTCTCCCGCATATGCACATTCCAAGCTCGAAACTGTTTGGCAAACATAATGAGTGCATCTCGATGCCCCAGTTCACTCTCATGAGCGGCTCGGTCCTCTCGCTCCGCCTCATACAACACCTCCATTACCGTATGTCCATCATCCCATCCTGCCGCCAATCCTCGAGGACCGACGCGTAGAATCCACATAGCAGCTTCGGCCTCGAACTTGTGCGGATGAGGCTCAAGATCAAGCCAGCTCTCATGGCCCAAGAGCTTGCTAAGCGTGTGGTACAACGCTATACGATTGTAGTCAGCGAGCCCCTGAATCGACATCATGCTGTGCTCAAGCGTCTGAGCTGGAGCAGGAGGCGCGCTCGACCACTCATCGGAGATCTTGGTGATGACATCGAACCCACGGCGTAACATCTCGCGAGTGTGCTTAGCTGCTAGTACTGGATGATCGAAGGAGAGACATTCAACGCAGAAATCGACGAGTTGCACAGGTGTGAGGCTCTGTATACGGTTAGCATGAGCCCGCAAGTTTTCGATGAATGTAACTTACCGAAACGGGTACGAACTCGTTGTGAATGCTGGATACGGTGACGAAGCTGTGCTCGCGTGAGGGAAAGGATAGCTCCGGTGTTATGGTAGGCGAAGAGTAGCCTGCTGACGAAGCTATCTCGCTGTTGTACACTTCTTGACGCGAAGCTACTGAGGCATCGCCGGATGCTGGTTTGCTGGAAGTGAGTGCGGCTTCGACGACGCGGAAGATTGACATGATGGCGTGTGACATGGTTGCGGTTGCGTAATAGGAGAATTGACACGTTGAGTACAAGTTCAGAAGGCATCAACCAGAGCTTTCGATTAATTGAGTTATCATGAAGGTGAAGCGCAAAAGCCCCAAAATCATGCGCCCGCCTCCCAAGTGAAACACTTCAATCGCACTCAAAGCTTGCACTTTTCTCCCTCATACTCCGCCCAATCCTTTCGTCCACTGACTTCCCTCTTCCCACTCTCCCCAAACTCCAAACCACCACTCTTTCCCAACTCCTTCTCACTCTTCCATTTCCACGCCTGGTCCTTCTCTTCGCCGCAGCTCTCTCCCTTCAGCACCTTGGCCACATACTTGCCTGCTACGGGCATGAATTTGTAGCTGTGGAAGCTGCCACCTGAAGCTATGACAAGATTGGACAACGAAGAATGCGGGTGTCGACAAAGTAACCAGTCCTCAGTGGGCGTGACGGCGTCGAAACAAATGCGCCACCTTGCTGGCGAGTGCTCGGATGTAAACTGCGGCATAGCCTTGCGTATAACTGCTCCACTTTCATTTCGCAGCTTCTTGGGTATCTCGGCTTGATCGCCATTTGTCGGCGCTGTGATTCTGTGTCCGGACGCAGTCATTACTGTATTCACGACTTCAGTTTGTAAGTCGTTGATCTTCAGTGTGCGATTCGGTTGGCTTGGTGGAATGATGTCGACTTGACCACCCACTACCACGACGGGCATTTTGGAGTCGACAATGCTTTGCGTCTCGGCTTCGCTGAGCGTGTAGTATGCTGAAAGGCGGCCTACGGCTGTGATTTGGCGTTCGATGCGGTCTTGCTCCGCGATCTTGAGTGTATTCTCGACAGGAGAGAGGAAAGCGCTTGTCCATGCGCCTATCGCAAGGACGATTTTGTCGGCGGTATACGTCTGACCAGATGAAGTGCGCACACCGGACACACGAGACTTTGAGTCGTCGAGCATTAGTTCCGTGACTTCGCCAGTGACGCGCTTAACGCCATTATTCGTCGCGACCCTGAGAAAGCTCATAGTCGCGCGCTCGGCATCGCACCATCCAGCTTCAGGATTGAAGTATCCATTTCCCATCTCTCCGCCACTACATAGATCTTTCAGCACCTCATACTTCTCCAGCTCTTTGACATCGACATCTCGCGTGTAGTCGCCGCCCCTCTCGACAAAAGTCTTCCGTACTTTCGCGCCGAGCTCACCGCCTTTTTTGTCGATGACGACCCATCCAGTCTTGTGGAAATGGCCTTGCACAGCAATGTTCCAGAACCAGGGGTGGATAGCCTCGTTGGCGAGATCGCAGTACATGGAGCTCTCATAGTCGGTGCGGATGATACGGTTCGTGTCGATGGCAGCGGCTTGCTTGTCAGCTAATGGAGCTTTTGGATTCCAGCGGTCGATGAGGGTGATGCGCGATGGGTCTTTGTATTGATGGCTTAGATAGTACGCCGTGGATGTGCCGAATGTTCCCGCGCCTAGAATCAACACGGTGGGCTCGTCATTACTGATTGACATCGTTGTATTGAGTGGTTGCGTAGCTCGTGAAATGTTTGATGTATTTTTGATGCGCTTCCAGGGTCCTTCGATTTAAGATCTTGCGTGGGAACGACGATCGCCCCGCTCGTTCGTGCGGTTCCGACATTTCTAGCGCCTGCTTGTGGTCGTGACAGAAAACACCCCCATCGTGATACGAAATTCATTCAAAGAAGTTCATTGAGAAGGAATTCAACATAGCTACCGTGATCTGATGAAAACCAAAGACTGTAATAGACCTTACTGTCAACTCCTGAAGCCCATGCCGAAACACATTCGTGAGCCCTTAGTCCCGATAACCCCAGTAAATGTCATCCAAGTGTTCCTTTAAGCCTGGCATCTTACGTTGCTCGTCAACATCGTACACGTAAGCTTTTCCACTTCCTGCCTTCGAACAAGAGTTGGAACAATTGCATGGT